>Ga0209283_10000081_pt1 | contig 42055 bp, 41 predicted proteins | sample CZO8metaG_2_FD_188354 | JGI IMG/M metagenome (GOLD analysis project Ga0209283, IMG submission 188354) | Vadose zone soil microbial communities from the Eel River Critical Zone Observatory, Northern California, USA - CZOApr15con2H1.8 metaG... | ecosystem: Environmental > Terrestrial > Soil >...
CTTCGTGCTTCAGCAGAGTCGGAAAAAACGCGTCGAAACTGGCCATGATCACGCCCCCGTTGGCTTCGCCAAAAAGACCTTTGACCGGCGCTCAAGCGGCGGCGCCGGTCCCGAATGCTATTTGAACTCCCTGACTGCCTTCTCCAGATCCTTCCGGCGCGCTTCCGTCAAATCGGCCTGCACGCTCGCCGCGATCAGCGGCGCCAGCGTTCCGTCCCTCGCGGCGTCGGCCTGGTATTCCGTCTCGGCCGCGCGGAACTCGAGCCACGCCTGCTGGGCGGCGCGCAGTTTCGCCTGGCCGCGCTGATCGAGCTTGGCGCTGAGACTCCGGTATGCCACGTTCATGCCCGCATCCGCGCGTTTCAGCCGGCCGATCTCGCATTCGCGCATGGCCGCGGTGCTCGTGGCGTTTTCGCATGCGGCGTTTTCCGCGGCGGCCTGGGCGAGCGCCTGCCCCGGCGCACCGAGCAGCCAGCACAGCGCCGCGATCAGTATCGGCCGCCTATCCGGAAGGCGCAAACAACCCGCGCTCACTGTTTCGCGTTGCGGGCGTTGATCTCTCGGACTTCCGCGTTGTACTTCTCGATCCTGTTGTTGCAGTCGACGACCGCACCCGCCAAGCTCTTGTGCCTGAGCGCGCACTCCCGAAGGCTGTCGCGGTCGCGGCCCGACACGCCGATCATCTCGCCGAAGGTGATTCCCTGCTTGATCGCGACGGGATCGCTGCACTCCGCCAGCATGCTGGCGGGCGCTTCGCACTTGAGCGCCTCTCTTACCACCGGCACCGCCGTCGTGCATCCCGAAAACGCTAACGACGACAGGCATATCAGAATCGGCTTCATGCTCGCTCCTCTCAGTTGCGTCGGACCAGCGGCCCGATGACGGGCTCTGGCACGGCGAGCGCCAGGCACTGGTTGGCGTCCATCCCAGCCCTCAGCGCGTCGATCTGGCCCTGGAGTGCTTTGCGCTCGGCCGCCGTCCCCGCGTCCGTGCCGGCCCCCAGCTGCGCCTGTTTGGCTTGGGCGGCGCTCAACTGAGCTCGCAGCGACTCGATCCTGCCGCCGGTGCTGGCCAGCGCGGCAGTCAAGTCCTTTTCTTTCCGGTCGGCCTCGGCCTTCAACTGTTGGGACTGCCTGGCGAACTCGGCCTCCTTCTCCTTGAGCGTCCTGGCCATTTCCTCCTGGCTCTGCTTCAGCTTCGCGTCGACCTCGGCGCCCGTCTTCTTGATGGATTCGATCTGCGCTTCCAGATCCTTGACCTTGTGGGCGCCCCAACCGTATCCCAAGCCGAACGCCGCCGCGGCCGCCACCGTTCCTACTATCAATTTCAGATTGTCCACCATGCTCCTCCTCTTCAGACGTAAACGCCCGCCACCGATGGCCCACTTTGCGACCCGCCGATGCGCACCCTTGAGTAATCGTACCAGCAAGTGCGTGGTGTAAACTGCGCGGATGCCGGCGATTTTACTCTACGGCGCGGCGTTCCTCCTCTACGCGGCGCTCGCGTTTCACTTCTGGCGCACGCGCTGGCGCGGCGCGAGCGTGCCGAGAATCGCCGCGTGGGAGCGCGCCGCGATTCTCGCGCCCTTCGCGCTGCACACCTGGCTCGTCTACGACATGCTGTGGGGCCATTCCGAGCTGCGCTTCGGCTTCGGGCAGGCGCTCTCGGTGATGCTGTGGCTCGCGGTGCTGATCTACTGGGTCGAGAGCCTGTTCCTCGAGCTCGAAGGCATGCAGGCGCCGATCCTCGCGCTCGCCGCCTTGTGCGCGCCGCTGCCCGCTCTCTTCCCAGGATTAGCCAGCCCTCCGTACACGCATTCGACCGAATTCCGCCTGCACCTCGCGCTCGCCATGATCGCCTACGGAATGTTTACCCTCGCAGCGCTGCACGCGCTTCTGATGACGCTGATGGAGCGGCGCCTGCACGGCGGCGCGATCGTCGGGCCGCTCGCCGCGCTGCCTCCGCTGCTCGTCATGGAGCGGCTGCTTTTCCGGGTGATCCTCGCGGGGTTCGTGTTCCTGACGCTGACGCTCGCCACGGGGATCGTGTTTTCCGAAACGCTTTTCGGCCAGGCGATGAAGTTCAACCACAAAACGCTTTTCGCCGTCATCTCGTGGCTGATTTTCGCCGCGCTCCTCGCCGGCCGCCATCTCTACGGCTGGCGCGGGCGCACCGCATTGCGCTGGACGCTCGCCGGCTTTCTCGCTCTGCTGCTCGCCTACGTCGGCAGCCGCTTCGTGCTCGAGGTGATCCTGCAGCGCGGCCTCGCGTAGAATTCGGTGTCGGCAAGGGATTGCCGACCTACGCTATACTGAATCATCCCTGACACACGAGTGGGGTTCTCCCCTACCCACCCCGAGCACCCCTTTGAACGATATCCCGTTAGCGGCGCAGTTCGTCGCGCTCGCTGTTCTGCTCATCGTTTCCGGTTTTTTCTCGATGGCCGAGACCGGGATGATGGCGATCAACCGCTACCGCCTGCGTGCGCTCGAGCGCGCCGGCAACCGCGGCGCGCGGCTCGCCTCCGAGCTGCTGCGCCAGACCGACAAGCTCCTTTCGATGCTGCTCGCCGGCAACACGCTGGTGAACGCAGTGATCACGATGCTGGTCGGAGTGATCACGATACGGCTGTTCGGAGACGACAAGATCGTTCTCGGGATCGCGACTATCACGGTCGCGTTCCTGATCCTCGTGTTCGCCGAGATCACGCCCAAGGTGATCGGCGCGCGTTTTCCGGAGCAGACGGCCCTCGCGGCGAGCTACGTGCTGAAGCCCCTCGTCAAGGGATTCTCGTGGACGCTCTGGATCGCCAACATATTCGTGCGGGGGCTCCTGTGGCTGCTGCGCATCCCGATCGACCCGGGGCCGCAGCGCCTGTCGATGGAGGAGCTGCGCTTCCTGGTGCTGGAGTCGGGGCAGTTCATGCCGAAGAAGCACCAGAGCATCCTGGTGAACCTTTTCGACCTCGAGGCGATCACCATCGAGGACGTGATGACGCCGCGCGCGCAGATCGAGGCGATCGATCTCGAGGCGCCGACCGAGAGCATCCTCGCCCAGCTCACCACGGCGTACCACACGCGGCTTCCCGCCTACCGGGGCGAGCTCGGCAACCTCGCGGGCATCCTGCACCTGCGCAAGGTGATGCGCCTCGTGCGCGCGGAAGAGTTCGACCGCGCAGCCTTGGCCGAGCTGCTCGCCGAGCCGTATTTCGTTCCCGCCGGGACGCCCGTGTTCGCTCAGCTGCAGTACTTCCAGGAAAACCACCAGCGCATCGCGCTGGTGGTGGACGAGTACGGCGAGCTGCAGGGGCTGGTGACCCTGGAGGACATCATCGAGGAGATCATCGGCGAGTTCACCACGACCGCGCCGGTGAAATCGGAGATCGAACCCTGGGACAAGGACGGCAGCGCCCTGGTGGAGGGCTCGAGCGTTCTGCGAGAGTTGAACCGCAAGCTCGGGCTCGCGCTGCCCCTGGGCGGCCCGAAGACGCTGAACGGTCTCATCCTCGAGCATCTGCGCGACATCCCCGAGGCGGGCGTCGCCCTCAAGATCGCCGGGGTGCCGATGGAGATCGTCCAGACCCAGGATCGCGTGATCAAGACGGTGCGGCTTTTCAGGCCGCGCGTGTCCGACCTCGCAAAAGCTGCCTGACAGGCGCGCCGACGCCGTTCGCGGGTTCCTTGCGCGGCGCGCTTGAAGTTCTCGAGCCGTGAATTTATGCCTTGTCTTCAATAGATTAGAAATGCACTAGGCTTTACAAAGCGTCTTTGCCCATGCATGATCGCAGGATCGTCCTCCGCAAAGGGGCCTGACTTCGCTAGAGGAAGTCATGGGCTGCACCGAATGAAGTAGGAGACACCGTCATGGCAACCGCAGTCGCCAAGGTCAAGGAACTCAACTACCAATGGGAAGGCAAGGACAAGTCCGGCAAGGTCATCCGGGGGGAGATGCGCGCCGGCGGCGAGGCCCTGGTCAACGTCACGCTGCGTCGCCAGGGCATCATCGTCACCAAGGTCAAGCAGCGGCGCATCGGGCGCGGCGGCAGCGTCAGCGACAAGGACGTCACCCTGTTCACCCGTCAGCTCGCGACGATGATGAAGGCGGGCGTTCCGCTCCTGCAGTCTTTCGACATCGTCGGCAAAGGCCACGCCAACCCGGCGGTGGCGAGGCTGCTGATGGAGATCAAGACCGACGTGGAAACCGGTTCCGCGCTCGCCGCGGCGTTCCGCAAGCACCCGCTGCACTTCGACGCCCTGTTCTGCAACCTGGTGGCCGCGGGCGAGCAGGCCGGCATTCTCGAGACGCTGCTCGACCGCCTGGCGAACTACAAGGAAAAAATCCTCGCCATAAAATCGAAGATCAAATCGGCGCTGTTCTATCCGGTCGCGATCATCGTGGTCGCCTTCATCATCACCGCGGTGATCATGATCTTCGTGATCCCGGCGTTCAAGCAGGTGTTCACGAGCTTCGGCGCCGATCTCCCCGCCCCGACCCTATTGGTGATGGCGATCTCGGATGTTTTCGTGAAGTACTGGTACATCATCTTCGCCGCCATCGGCGGAGGGGTGTGGGGCTTTCTCGAGCTGTGGAAGCGTTCGGTGCCGGTCCAGATCTTTATGGATCGATTGATGCTCAAATTGCCGATTTTCGGAGACCTGGTCAAGAAATCCACGATCGCGCGCTGGACCCGGACGCTCTCCACCATGTTCGCGGCGGGCGTGCCCCTGGTGGAAGCGCTCGACTCGGTCGGCGGCGCCTCGGGCAATTACGTCTACGTGCTGGCCACCAAGGAGATCCAGAAGAAGGTGAGCGGCGGAACGAGCCTTACGGCCTCGATGCAGGAAGCCAACGTCTTCCCCAACATGGTCATCCAGATGGTGTTGATCGGCGAAGAGTCCGGCGCGCTCGACTCCATGCTCGGCAAGGTCGCGGATTTCTTCGAGGCCGAGGTCGACGACGCGGTGGAAGGGCTCTCCAGCCTGATGGAACCGCTGATCATGGTGGTGCTCGGCGTGCTGATCGGCGGCATGGTGATCGCGATGTACCTGCCGATCTTCAAGATCGGCCAGGCGGTCTGACGGTCGTCTTGCCACCTTGCCCTCTCCGGAAAGGGTTACGGTCGGACCGTAACCCTTTTTGTTCGACCCGATGAGCGACATTCTCAAAACCGCCGCCCACCCGGCGGTGTTCCCCTGGCTGTGCCTCGCGCTCGGACTGGTGGTCGGCTCGTTTCTCAACGTCGTCATCCACCGCTTGCCGAAGATGATGGAGCGGGATTGGCTCGAACAGTGCGCGGAGCTCGCGCATACGGGGGGTTCCCCCGCACCCCCTCCCCAACCGAAACCCGAAACGTACAACTTGTTCGTCCCGCGCTCGCGCTGCCCCGCCTGCGGTCACGGTATCACCGCGGCGGAAAACATCCCGCTCTTTTCCTGGGCGATGCTGCGCGGACGCTGCTCGGCGTGCAAGGCGCGCATCAGCGCCCGCTACCCGCTCGTCGAGCTGCTCGGGGGGATCGCCGCGGCCTGGTCGGCGATGCGCTTCGGTTTCGGCCCCGCCGCGTTCGCCGCGATGGTGTTCGTGTGGTGCATCATCGCCGCGAGCTTCATCGATTTCGACACGCAGCTCCTGCCCGATTCGATCACCCTGCCGCTGCTGTGGCTGGGACTGCTCGTCAACGCGGGAGGCCTCTTTACCGATCTGCGTTCCGCCGTGATCGGCGCGGCCGCCGGGTACCTCGCCCTGTGGAGCGTGTACTGGCTGTTCAAGCTCGCGACCGGCAAGGAAGGAATGGGGTTCGGCGACTTCAAGCTGCTTGCCGCGATCGGCGCATGGTGCGGCTGGCAGATGCTGCCGCTCGCGATTCTGCTGTCGTCTTTCATCGGAGCGGCCGTGGGAATCGCCCTCATGGTGTTCGCCCGGCACGGCCGCAGCGTGCCGATTCCGTTCGGGCCCTATCTGGGCGCCGCGGGGATCGTCGCGCTGTTCTGGGGGCCTCAGCTCACCCGCCAGTACCTTAGCCAGTTCATGTGAAGCCCTACACGGTCGGACTCACGGGCGGCATCGGCAGCGGCAAGAGCGCGGTCGCCGAGCTGTTCGCCAAGCTCGGGGTCGCCGTTGTCGACTCAGACGAGATCGCACACGAGCTCACGCGGCCCGGAGGCGCGGCGATCGCGCCGATACGCAGGGCGTTCGGCTCGGGCCTGATCGATGCCGACGGCGCGCTCGATCGCGCCGGGATGCGCAAGCTCGCCTTCGGCGACGCGGCGGCGAAGAAAAAGCTCGAGGCGATCCTGCATCCGCTCATCCGCGAAGAGAGCGCGCGCCGCTCCGAACGCGCCGATAGCGCCTACGCGATCCTCGTGGTGCCGCTTCTCGTCGAGGGCGGCATCGATCGATCGCGCTACGCGCGGGTACTTGTGGTCGATTGCACCGAAGCGCAGCAGATCGAGCGGGCCATGCGACGCAGCGGCCTATCGGAGAGCGAGGTGCGCGATATCCTCGCGGCGCAGGCCACGCGCGAGCAGCGTCTCGCTCTGGCCGACGACGTGATCGACAACAGCGGCGCACCGGAGGCGCTCGATCGCCAAGTCTCGCGCCTGCATGGGAAATATCTCACGTTCTCTGCGAAATCCAAGACGACGTCATAGCGCCGCCCGTTGTCAATTCGCGGCGAATGGGCGAGAATCGGGCAAAGTTTGCCCCAGGATCAACGACCTCCCCTCGAGTCGCGGGCGCCCACGGTGATCACCTACGAGTATCCGCTCAGCGAACGAATCCGGACGCTGCTGCGCCTCGAGGACCTGTTCGAGCGCGCCGGTCACTTTTTTTCCAAGGAAGATTCGCTCGCGCACCACGCCGCCCTCCTGACGCTGTTTGAAATTCTCGAAGTCGCCGGCCGGGCGGATCTCAAGTCGGACCTGATGCAGGAACTCGAGCGCCAGAAGCAGGTCCTGCTCTCCTTGCGCAACAACCCTCAAATCGCCGAGAACGTGCTCCAGCAGGTGATTTCCGACATCGAGCGTGCAAGCGCGGCGCTGTTCGCGATGACCGGCAAGATCGGACAGTATCTTCGCGAGAACGAATGGCTGATGTCGATCAAGCAGCGCACCGGGATCCCGGGCGGGGTCTGCGAATTCGATTTGCCTTCGTACCATTTCTGGCTGCACCGCGAAAGCGCCAGGCGCGGAGCGGACCTGAGCGCGTGGTTTGCACCGCTGCTTCCGATCCGCGACGCCTCGTCCATCGTGCTGAAGCTGCTGCGCGAAGGCGGCAAGCCGGTGAAGCACGTCGCCCGCCAGGGCGCGTTTTCGCAGATGCTCGGCGGCAAGACGTCGCAGATGGTGCGCATCCGGCTCCCGCTCGACTCGCAGTTCCTTCCCGAAATCAGCGCCAACCGGTACGCGCTCAACGTCCGTTTCAGCACATTCGGCGCCGAGCCGCGCCCGCGGATATCCGAAGCGGACGTCGAATTCGAACTGACTTTCTGCAACCTGTGACCCAGGCCCGTTTTGTGAGCTGCCCTCGCTGCGGCGCGCAGGTGGCGTGGCTGCTGGAGAATCATTACCGGCCGTTTTGTTCAGAGCGCTGCAAGCTGATCGATCTCGGCGATTGGGCGATGGAGAAGTACCGGGTGCCGGTCGAGGAAGACCAGGACGCGCCGGATACGAAAGAGCAGGATTGAGGATTTTAGGATTCCCACGCTCCGCGCACCATCGCGATGCCGTGGGCGCCGCAACTCAAGGCTTGCTCCAGATCGCGCGGCACGATCCCGCCTAGCGCGTACACGGGCACGGCTGCTCCCTTGGCGGTCTCGCGGAATCGCTCCCACCCGAGCGGGACCGCATGCGGGTGCGACGGCGTCGCGCGCACCGGCCCCAGCACGGCGAAATCGACCCCGAGCGCCTCGGCGCGGCGCAATTCCTCGCTCGAGTGGGACGATGCGCCGCACCAGGGAGATTCGGGTCGGGCGGCGGCCGCGCGCAATTGTTCCGAAGTGAGGTGCACGCCGTCCGCGCCGATTTCGCGCGCGAGCGCGGCGTCCGCGTTGACGAGGACCTTCGCGCCGTAGGCGCGGGCGAGCGCGACTACGCGTCGCGCGAAGTCCTCGACCGCCCGGTGCCCGAAGGTCTTTTCCCGCACCTGGACGAGCTTGAGGCCGCCTAGCAGCCTCGCCTCGAGCCGCGAAAGGAACGGCTCGACGCCAAGCTCGCCTGCGCGCGTAATGGCGTACTCCGCGGGCAGCAACAGCCCGCGCAGCACCGGGCCGTTCGCCGGGAGCAGCGGACCGACCGTGATCGCCTCCGGACGCTGCCAGGCGAGCGCCTGGTGTTCGAGCGCGCGGGGCTCCCCCCGCCAGGCGTAGACCCGGTGAAAATGCAGGCGCACCTTCGCGTGCGGATAGGTGAAGACCCGCGTGATCCAGGGGTAAGCGCGCTCGATCTCGACGCCGAGCTCTTCGCGGATCTCGCGCTTGAGCGCCTCGGCGACCGGCTCCCCGGGCTCGATTTTGCCGCCGGGAAACTCCCAGTAGCCGGAGTAGACCTTGTCGCCGGGTCGCTGCGCGAGGAGCGCGGCGCCGTCGGAACGGATCAGCACCGCCGCGGCGACGTCCACCGGGGCCGACATCTTGATTACGACTTGAAATGGGGGATATAAAAGGGGTGTGCCCCCTTTTTTCGACACCCTGCTAGCGTTTTGCCTTGCCGTCGCCGGAATTGCGTCCGGCGTAGTCGCGCGCGAACTGCCAGGCCACGCGGCCGCTGCGCGATCCCCGCAAGAGCGCCCACTGCAGCGCCTCCTGCCGCGCTTTGGGAATCTCCGCCTCGCGGCAGCCCATCTCGCGCAGCCAATGGCCCACGATGTCGAGGTAGGCGTCCTGGTCGAACGGGTAGAAGGAGACCCACAACCCGAAGCGCTCGGAAAGCGAGATCTTTTCTTCTACCGTCTCGCCTGGATGAATCTCCTCCCCGAGGTGCCTGGTCTCGAGATTTTCCTGCATGTACTCGGGCATGAGATGCCGCCGGTTGGAGGTCGCGTAGATGAGCAAATTTTCCGAAGTCGCGGCGACCGAGCCGTCGAGCACGACCTTGAGCGCCTTGTAGCCCGACGCCTCGGAGAGCTCGAACGACAGGTCGTCGCAGAACAGAATGAAGCGTTCGGGCCGCTCTGCCACCTGGTCGACGATATCGGGAAGATCGGTGAGATCATGCTTTTCCACCTCGACCAGGCGCAGTCCCCGGCGATGGAACTTGTCGAGCACCGCCTTCACGAGCGAGGACTTTCCGGTGCCGCGGGCACCGGTCAGGAGCGCGTTGTTGGCGGTTCGGCCCTCGATGAACTGGAGGGTGTTCTGCTCGATCAGCGCCTTCTGACTGTCGATGCCGTGGAGGTCGGAAAGGCGGATGCGGTGCAGGTTCGCAACCGGCTGGATGAATCCGCCGCGGGAGGTCTTGCGCCAGCGGAAAGCGATGCTCGCCTTCCAATCCACCGGACGGGAGGCGGGCGGAAGCAGCGTTTCCACGCGCTCGAGCAGCGCTTCGCCGCGCTTGATCAGCCGGTCGAGTTCGGACATGGCCCCTAGGTCCTATATTCGGCGTTGATAGTAACGTAATCGTGCGACAGATCGCAGGTCCACACCGTGGTCGCCGCGGCACCGCGGTTGAGCACGACGCGCACAGTGATCTCGCTTTTCTTCATCACCCGCTTTCCGTCCTCCTCGCGATAACCCGGGGCGCGCCCCCCTTCCTTCGATACGAGCACGTCGTCAAGGTACAACTCGACGCGGCCGACGTCGAGATCGCGGACCCCGGCGTTGCCGACGGCGGCGAGGATCCGCCCCAGATTGGGGTCGGAGGCGAAGAACGCCGTCTTCACGAGCGGAGAGTGCGCGATCGCGTAGGCGACGCTCGCGCATTCCGCCTCGTCCCTGCCTTTTTCCACGCGGACGGCGATGAATTTCGTCGCGCCCTCGCCATCGCGCACGATCGCCTGTGCAAGCCACTGCGACACTTCGACCACCGCATCGCGCAATGCCGCGAACGCGGGATGATCGGCGTCGCCGATCGTCGGCGCACCGCCCGCGCCGGTCGCGATCAGCATGAAGGCATCGTTGGTCGAAGTGTCGCCGTCGACGCTGATGCGATTGAACGAGCGCGCCGCGGCGTGGGCCACGAGCTGCTGCAGCGCTTCCCGGGAGACCGCGGCGTCCGTAGCGACGAACCCGAGCATGGTGGCCATGTCAGGGCGAATCATCCCCGCCCCCTTGGCGATCCCTGTCACCGTCGCCGCGGCGCCGCCGAGCTGCAAGCGCCGCGAGCGCGCCTTCGGGACGGTATCCGTCGTCATGATCGCCTCGGCCGCCTGCGCCCAGTTGTCCTCGCGCAGGTCCGCGACGCACGCTGGCAGGCCGGCGACAATGCGTTCCACCGGCAGCGGCTCCAGGATCACGCCGGTTGAAAACGGCAGCACCTGCCGGGAATCGCAGCCAAGCAGCCGCGCCGCTTCGCCGCAGCTCGCCTTTGCGCGGGCGAGCCCCTCTTTTCCGGTGCCGGCGTTGGCGTTGCCGGTGTTGACGAGGAACGCCCGGGGAGGCCTGCCGGAGTCCAGGTGCTCCTTCGCCACCTGCACCGGCGCGGCGCAAAAGCGGTTCTGCGTGAACGCGCCCGCGACTCGCGTGCCTTCCGCGAAAGTCATGAGGAGCAGATCCTTGCGGCCTGCCCTGCGGATTGCGGCCTCGGCGACGCCGAGCTTCACGCCCTTGACGGGAAGGAGGTCCTCCGGTCTCGGAGGACTTAGGTTGACGGCCATGCCCCCGCTAACTCAGCTTCCCGTGACAGTGCTTGTATTTCTTTCCCGAGCCGCAGGGACAAGGATCGTTGCGGCCGATCTTGCCCATCTGCCGAACGAAAGGCGCTGGCTTCGGCGGTGGCGCGGCATCGGCCCCCGCCCCGGCGAGTGCCTCTTCGTATCCGGCGTGCTGGTACTGGACATTCTCCACCGCCGGGACCCGGACCTTCTCCACCTCCTCGACCTGCTCCCGGTTACGGAAATCCGCCGTCATCAGGGTGCGCGTCACTTCGAGCTTGACCGATTCCACGAGGATGCCGAATAGCTCGAACGCCTCGCGCTTGTATTCCTGCTTCGGGTTCTTCTGCGCGTAACCGCGCAGGTGAATCCCCTGGCGCAGGTGGTCGAGCGCCGCGAGGTGCTCGCGCCAGTGATTGTCGAGCGTCGAGAGCAGGATGAGTCGCTCGAGCTGATGCACAGCGTCGGCGGGATTGCTCGCCATCTTGCGTCGATAAGCGGCATTGGCTTCTTCGATGGAGCGCTTGAGCATCGCCTCGTCGTCGAGGCTCGGGTCGCTCTCGAGCCATTTGGACAGCGGCAGCTCGAGCCGCAGTTCGGCGGCATAGGCTTTCTCCAGGCCGGGAATGTCCCACTGCTCTTCCATGCTCTCCTCGGGGACGTAGGCGCGGAAGAGGTCGGTCACCACGCCCTCGCGCAGGGCCGCGATCTGGTCCGAGACGTCCTGCGACTCGAGAATGGTGTTTCTCAGCCGGTAGATCTCGCGCCGCTGGTCGTTGGCGACGTTGTCGTACTCGAGCAGCTGCTTGCGGATGTCGAAGTTGTGCGCTTCGACCTTGCGCTGCGCGCTCTCGATCGAGCGCGTGACCAGGCTGTGCTCGATCGGCTCGCCTTCCGGCATCCCCAGGCGCTGCATGATGGCGTTGACCCGATCGCCGGCGAAGATCCGCAGCAGCGGGTCCTCGAGAGACAAGTAGAACCGCGAGGAGCCGGGGTCGCCCTGGCGTCCCGAGCGGCCGCGCAACTGGTTGTCGATGCGCCGGGACTCGTGCCGCTCGGTGCCGATGATGTGCAGCCCTCCCGAGGCGATGACCTGATTGTGCAGGGCCTGCCACTCCTTGCGCAGCTCGACGATCCGGCGCTCTTTCTCCGCCGCGTCGAGATCCTCGGTTTCGCGCACGACATCCACCTGCTTCTCGACGTTGCCGCCCAGCACGATGTCGGTGCCGCGGCCGGCCATGTTGGTCGCGATGGTGACCATCTTGGGGCGTCCGGCCTGCGCCACGATCTCCGCCTCGCGCGCGTGCTGCTTCGCGTTCAAGACCTGGTGCGGCAGCTTGTCCTTCTGCAGCATCCCCGAAAGCAGCTCGGAGTTCTCGATCGAGGTCGTGCCGACCAGCACCGGCTGATCACGCTTGTAGCAGTCCTCGATGTCACCGATGATCGCCTTGTACTTTTCAGCGGCGGTGCGGAAAACCTGGTCGTTCCGGTCGGCGCGGATCATCGGCATGTGCGTCGGGACGACCACGACTTCCAGCCCGTAGATCTCCTGGAATTCGTAGGCCTCGGTGTCGGCCGTGCCCGTCATGCCCGCGAGCTTGCGGTACATGCGGAAGTAGTTCTGGAAGGTGATCGAGGCGAGCGTCTGGTTCTCGCTCTGGATTTCGGCGTTTTCCTTCGCCTCGATCGCCTGGTGCAGGCCGTCGGACCAGCGCCGCCCCGGCATGAGCCGGCCGGTGAACTCGTCGACGATGATCACCTCGCCGTCCTGGACCACATAGTGCCGGTCGCGGAAGAAGAGGCTGTGGGCCCGGAGGGCCGCGTTGAGATGGTGCATCAGGTTGACGTACGCCGGCTCGTAGAGGCTGCGCCCTTCGGGCAACAATCCCGCGCGGGCGAGGAACTTCTCGGCGTGCTCATGCCCGTCTTCGGAGAGCAGCACCGTGTGGTTTTTCTCGTCGACGTGGAAATCCCCCGGCGAGCCCTCCTTTTCCTGGCGCTTCAAGAGCGGCGCCACCTCGTTCATGCGGGTGTAGATCTCGGTGCGGTCCTCGGCCTGGCCGGAGATGATGAGCGGCGTGCGCGCCTCGTCGATCAAGATCGAGTCGACTTCGTCGACGATCGCGTAGTTCAGCCCGCGCTGGAAGCGGTCGCCGACCTGCATCGCCATGTTGTCGCGCAGGTAGTCGAAACCGAACTCGTTGTTCGTGCCGTAGGTGATGTCGGCGGCGTAGGCGGATTGCTTGTCCGCGTGCGGCATCTGGGTCAGGATCACTCCGACCGAGAGCCCGAGGAACTTGTAGACCTTCCCCATCCACTCGGCGTCGCGGCTTGCGAGGTAATCGTTGACCGTTACGATGTGGACGCCGCGGCCGCCGAGAGCGTTGAGGTAAGCGGGTAAGGTCGCGACCAGGGTCTTGCCCTCGCCGGTGCGCATTTCCGAGATCTTGCCGTCGTGCAGGACCATCCCGCCGATCAGCTGCACGTCGAAGTGGCGCATGTTGAGCACGCGCTTCGCCGCCTCGCGCACCACGGCAAAGGATTCGGGCAGGAGCTCTGCGAGCGCCGCTTTCTCCGCCGCGTCGCGCCCTTCTTCGGGCACACCCTCGACCCGCTTCGCGAAGCGCGCTCTCAGCTCGAGCGTCTTCGCGGCAAGGGCCTGATCCGAAAGCGCGGCGATCGACGGCTCGAGGGCGTTGATCGCCCGCACCGACTTGCCGTAATGCTTGAGCAGCCGGTCATTGCGGCTGCCGAAGACGGCCTTCAGTGCGCGGGAAATCATCGATGAATGACGGCCGTGGCGTGCAAAAGTTCGAAGTTTATCACGCCCGAACAGCGCTTCCGGCGGTTCGGGCGGGAAGGAGCGCGGGATCCGCGCTATGGGTACCGACTGCGGTTGGGAGCGGCGCTAGCGCGTCGCAGCTTGCAGGAACCGGACCGGGTTCTGTGAGACGCCTCTGTAACGGACTTCGAAGTGCAGGTGCGGACCGGTGGCGCGGCCAGTCGAGCCGGATTCCGCCACCTTGCTCCCGCGCTGGACCACGTCGCCTTCCTTGACGAGGAGCCTCGAGCAATGCGCGTAGCGAGTGGTGAAATCGTTGCCGTGGTCGATCTCGACCATGTTGCCGTACTGGTAATGAGATCCGGCGTAGGTCACGACGCCGCCCGCGGCCGCGAAAATCGGCGTACCGGAGTCGACGACGAAATCGACGCCTTCGTGCATGGCGAGCATGCCGTTGAACGGATCGATGCGCCAACCGAAGCTGGAAGCGCTCCAGCCGCCGTCCACCGGGGGAATCGTCGGCATGAGCTTCTTCTTCACCTTGGCGTCGAACAACTGCGACTCCAGGATGCCCAGATAGTCGGTCCGGTTTTCCATTTGTCTGGAAAGCTGGTCCAGCTGCCGGTTGAATTCCGGGATCGAGAGGTCCTGCGGCGGGATGTTCGACACCGCACCGCCGCGGCCGGGCGGTTCGTTGAAGCGGAATTCCCCGGGCTTCAAGCCCGCAAGGGCCGACAGGCGCTCGCCCAGCGCATCCAGCCGCATGAGCTGCGCCTGCATCTGGCCGAGTTTCACCGCCATGGCGTTCAAGTTTTCCCGCAGGAATTCTTCCGTCTTGCGCCCTTGCGCTTCCTGGGCGGACAAGACCAGCGAATCGAGCAGCGGAAGCTTGAACTCGGCGGCGTGGCGCACCGTGATCCAGAAGAGCCCGAGCGTGAGGCTGAAAACGAGCAGCGCCGTGAATACGGCGCAGGCGACCAAATGCCCATTGGTCAAGGTCAAAGACCTTGCCTTGGCCAATCTGCTCGAAACCAGAATAATATGCACGCCGCCCTCCTAGGGCCGCACTTTATGCATTCCCAGAACATGCATCCGAAAAACCCGTGCGCCTTTTTGAATCAGCCCGACGGCATCGCTTCGCTCATGCCGCAGGCCCGGCGCCTGATCGAGTTGCGCGGGATTCTCTCCGCGGTGCTGCCGCTATCCCTGGCGCGATGGTGCTCAATCGCCAACTACAAGCAAGGAAAAATCGTTATTTTTGCCGCCAGCAGCACCGTCGCCGCCAAGCTGAATCTCATGCGTCCAACGCTGGTGGAGCAACTTTCGCAACGAGGGGTCGAGGTTACCGGATTGGAAGTGCGCGTGCAACCCCTCGATCGTGAGCGTCAAGTCTTTGAAAAATCTTCAAAAATGAGCGCGGAAGCCGCCGCCAAGCTCGCCGGGCTGTGCGAGCAACTTCCTGATTCAGAACTGAAAATTGCGCTCGGAAGGATCGCGCGCCGGCACCGCAAATAAAATCCAGCCTAAACAGACACAAATGCACGTTCGGGGGCGCGAAGCTCGAACGCAATTAGGGCGCAAGGCCCGGGATACGTCGATCAGCCGGCGGGCAGGGTGAACAGACGGGAGAGGGCCGCCGGCGCGTCCTCCTCGCGCTCGAAAGTGACCCATTCCCAGGCATCCTTCGAGGCAAGCGCCGCCCGCAGCAGTCGGTTGTTCAGGGCATGCCCGGATTTGTGGGCGGAAAAAGCGCCGATCAGCGGGTGCCCGATCAGGTACAGATCGCCGATCGCGTCGAGCAGCTTGTGCTTGACGAATTCGTCGCTGTAGCGCAAGCCCTCCGCGTTCAACACGCGATACTCGTCCACGACGATCGCGTTGTCGAGGCTCCCACCCAGAGCGAGGCCTGATTCGCGCAGCGCCTCCACTTCCTGGATGAAGCCGAAGGTGCGCGCCCGCGCGACTTCCTTGACGTAGGAAGTATTCGCAAAATCGACGCAGGCCGTTTGCGCCGAGCGCTCGAAGGCGGGATGGTCGAACTCGATCGAAAACGAGAGCTTGAAGCCTTCGAACGGCTCAAAGCGCGCCCACTTCTCGCCGTCCTTCACTTCAACCGCGCTCTTGATTCGGAAAAAACGCTTGGGCGCGGATTGCTGCTCGATCCCGGCCGACTGGATGAGAAACACGAAAGGCGCGGCGCTCCCGTCCATGATCGGCACTTCCGAGCCGGTGAGATCGACGTAGGCGTTGTCGATGCCTAGCCCCGCGAATGCCGACATCACGTGCTCGACGGTCGCGACCTTGACGCCGTCGGTTTCGAGCGTGCTGCAAAGCCGCGTGTCGCTCACCTTGAAGGCGTCGGCGGCGATATCGATCGGCGCAGGCAGGTCGATGCGCCGAAATACGATCCCCGCGTTCGGCGGGGCCGGCCGCAGGGTCATCGCCACTTTCTCGCCGGTGTGGAGGCCGACGCCGGTGGCGCGAATCGCCGATTTGAGCGTGCGCTGCTTGAACATTCGCGGTCGCTGCAGCATGTTGCTGCAGACGATTGAAAGCGCGGGATTTTAGCACAGCCGGCGGGATCACCGGCCCGGATTCCGGTGAGCCGCGCTGTGCCTGCGCTCTAGTGCAGCCGCTTGCGCTGGTAGGCGGGGACGAAAGCGACGGTGCGGATCAGCACCGGCGCGGTCCGCGCGGACAGCCGCAACGCCGGTCTCGAGATCAGAGGCTTGCGCAGGTAGCGGGGCATCCCGGTTCTCTTTGCTGTGCTCATGTCATTGCTCCCTCTAGCTAGTCGGCCTGCTTGCGCAGGAACGCGGGGATGTCGTACTTGTCGACCCCGCTGTTTTGCAGAGCCTCGATGGTCGAGGCCCGGTTCTTGCGGATCACGGCGGGCATTTCGTCGAGCACCCGGTAATTCACGCCCGCCGCCGGCATGTTGTCGGTGCCGGTCTTATGCACCACCAGCTGCGGCTTTGCCGGGCGCGCGATCTGCGGCTGGCCGAGGCCGGTCGCGATCACGGTGACGCGCAGCTCTTCTCCGATGGGGTCGTCGTAGACGGCGCCGAAGATGATGGTCGCGTCGTCGGCCGCGAAGCCGCGGATGGTGTTCATAACCTCCTTGGTCTCGCGCAGCTTGAGGCTCGATTTGTTGGCCGTAATGTTCACCACGACCCCGCGAGCGCCCGACAGATTGACCCCCTCGAGCAGGGGACAGGCCACCGCCTGCTCGGCGGCGATGCGCGCGCGATCGACGCCGGAGGCGGCCGCCGAACCCATCATCGCCATGCCCTGCTCGGCCATCACCGTGCGCACGTCCTGGAAGTCGACGTTGATGAGCCCCGGGACGTTGATGATCTCGGAGATGCCGGCGACCGCGTTCTTCAGCACGCTGTCCGCGGCGGAAAACGCCTCCTCCATCGACACCTCGTCGCCGAGCACCTCCTCGAGCTTCTCGTTCAGGATCACGATCACCGAGTCGACGTGCCGGGACAGCTCGTCAATGCCGACCTCGGCCGCCTGCATGCGGCGCACGCCCTCGAACGAGAAGGGCTTGGTCACGACCGCGACGGTGAGGATGCCCATTTCCTGGGCCACCTCGGCGACCACGGGAGCGGCGCCGGTGCCGGTGCCCCCGCCCATTCCGGCGGTGATGAAGGCCATGTGCGCGCCGCGCAGGGCGTCGGCGATCTGATCGCGCGCCTCGAGGGCCGCCGCGCGCCCGGCCTCGGGCTTGGACCCCGCGCCCAAGCCCGTCGAGCCGAGCTGGACCTGGCTCTTTGCCTGGGTGCGCGAGAGCGCCTGGGCGTCGGTGTTGGCGGCGATGAACTCGACGCCGGCCACGCCGTTTCGGATCATGTGGTCGACGGCGTTGCCGCCAGCGCCGCCGACGCCGATCACCTTGATAACGGTGCCGCTCATTGTGTTTTCGACGACTTCAAACATGCTGACCTCCTTCCGGGATGAAGTAAAAAACCGCCTGCCTACCACGCACTGCTAAAAATTCCGCTGAAACCATTCGCTCCTCCTGCTATCGAACAAGGGGGCACACCCCTTGATACCCATCTCAGTTGCGCTCAGAAATTGCGTTGAAACCACTCGCGCATCCTTCTCGACACTTGCCTGAACGAGCCGCCCTGCCGCGCGACCAGGCCGCGCTGCGTCTGCACTACGCCTTCGAGCAGCAGGCCGACGCCCGTGGCATAGCGCGGGCTGCGGACGACATCCGAAAGCGAGCCCGAGTAGCGAGGGATGCCCAGCCGCACCGGCATGTGGAAAATCTCTTCGCCGAGTTCCACCATGCCCTGCATCACGGAAGAGCCGCCCGTGAGCACCACTCCCGAGGACAGGAGCTCTTCGTAACCGGAATCGCGCAGCACTTGCTGGATGAGGGTGTAGAGCTCCTCGACGCGAGGCTCGATCACCTCGGCGAGCGTCTGGCGGGAGAGCATTCTGGGCGGACGGTCGCCCACGCCTGCGACCTCGATCATCTGGCCGGCTTCGGCGAGCTGCCTCAAAGCGCAGCCGTGATGGACCTTGAGCTCCTCGGCTTCGGCGGTCGGTGTGCGCAGCGCCATGGCGATGTCGTTGGTGATCTGATCGCCTGCGATCGGGACGACGGCCGTATGGCGGATCGCGCCTTCGCGGAACACCGCGATGTCGCTCGTTCCGCCGCCGATGTCGACCAGGCACACGCCGAGCTCCTTCTCGTCCTCGGTGAGCGCGGCGAGCGAGGACGCAAGCGGCTGCAGGATCAGATCGTTCACCTCCAGCCCGCAGCGGCGCACGCACTTGACGATGTTCTGCGCCGCAGATACGGCGCCGGTGACGATGTGCACCTTCACCTCGAGCCGCACGCCGCTCATGCCGAGTGGTTCGCGCACGCCGTCCTGGCCGTCGATGATGAATTCCTGCGTGAGAATGTGCAGCACCTGCTGGTCGGTCGGGATGGGCATCGCGCGCGCCGTCTCGATGGCGCGCTCGACGTCGATCGGCGTCACCTCCTTGTCCTTGATCGCTACCATCCCGGTCGAATTGAAGCTCTTGATGTGGCTGCCGGCGATCCCGGTGAAGACGCGCTCGATCTTGCAGTCGGCCATCAGCTCCGCTTCTTCGAGCGTGCGCTGGATCGCGTTCACTGTCGCCTCGATGTTTACGACGACGCCTTTCTTCAGACCCTTGGACTCGTGGCCGCCCATGCCTATGATGTCCATGCGGCCGTCGGGAAACAGCTCCGCGACCATCGCCACCACCTTCGAAGTGCCGATGTCCAGCGCGACGATGAGGTTCTTGTTTTCCCTCGCCATGTCAGACCCGCTTGCGCACCGGTTTCTGGGTCTCGGATTTCTGGACCTCCGGAACCCGCAGCGAAAATCCGTTGGGATAACGCAGGTCGACATAATCGAGACGGCTCCCGGACTTGCCGGGCGTCTGCGGGTACACCGAAACGAATTTCGCCAGGCGATCCTCAACGCGGTCCCTGTCCGAGTCGCGCCCGAGCTGCACGGTGAGGCCGTTGGAAAGCCTGAGCTGCCAGGCAAAGCGGGAATTGAGCACGACCTGCCTGGGCTCGAGGGCGAGCGGAGCGAGCAGCTCCCGGAAAGCGGCGTACCGCCGCGCCACTTCGCTTTCGCTGCCGGCCGGCCCGGAGAAGACCGGCAGCGGTGCGTCGACGCGTCCGGAAAAGAGCTCGCCATGGGTGTTCACCAGCCTTTGCTCGCTTCCCTGGCCCCAGCGCGCGAGCGCCACGTGCTCCTCGATCCGTACCTCCAGGCGATCGGGCCAGCCGCGCCGCACGTCCGCGCGGCGCACCCAGGGAACGCTTTCGAACAGCGCGCGTACCGCCTCCAGATCCACGGTAAAAATCGTTCCCGTCACGCGGCCTTGAAGCGCGCTGACGATCTCGCTGCGCGTGACATGCAGGAGCTCGCCTCCGATGACAGCGGTCCTGAGCGAAAACGCCTGGGACTCGAACAGGACGCGCGACCCGGTGTAGGCGATGAGCGCGAGCGCCGCTGCGTAGAGAAGGTTCGCGGTGGCATTGGCATGGCGCGGGCTATTCCACACGATTGCCTCCCTGCTCCTCCACCCGCGCCAATTCGAGAATCCGAAGGCACAGGTCTTCGAACGACAACCCGGCGTGACGCGCCGCCATGGGGACAAGCGAATGGTCGGTCATCCCCGGAGAGGTATTGACCTCGAGGAAGTAAGGCTTCCCCGCGTGGTCGAGCATCAGGTCCACGCGACCCCAGCCGCTGCAAGCGAGCGCCCTGAAAGCACGCAGCGCCTCGTCCTGGATGATGCGCTCGGCGTCCGGCGGCAATCCGCAAGGGATGATGTAGCGGGTGTCGTCCGCGACATACTTCGCTTCGTAGTCGTAGAACTCGCGCGGGGTTTCGAGCTTGATCAGCGGAAGGGGCGCGTCCCCGAGCATCCCGGCGGTCAGCTCGACGCCATCCACGAAGGCCTCCGCAATCACAAGGCGGTCGTAGTTGGCGGCAAGCGCGTACGCTTCGGGGAGATCGCGTGCGCTCTTCACCTTGGTCATGCCGATCGAGGAGCCTTCGTTGGCGGGCTTTACCATCAAGGGCAGGCCGAGCCGCGTCGCGACGGCGTGGAATTCGCTCGAATGAGTCAACAGCTCGCATCGCGGAGTCGGGATTCCGCACGCCTGCCACACGAGCTTGGTGCGCCACTTGTCCAGCGCGAGCGCGCTCGCGAGCACACCGGACCCGGTGTAGGGAATGCCGAGCAACTCGAGCGCGCCCTGGATCGTGCCGTCCTCGCCGTGACGCCCGTGCAGCGCGATGAACGCGCGATCGAAGCGCTCGGCGATGAGCGCGTCCAGGCCCCGCTCCTTCGGGTCGAAAGCGTGCGCGTTGACGCCCTTCCTCTTCAGCGCCGCGAGCACCATCGAACCGCTCTTCAGCGAGACGGACCGCTCGGCCGAACGTCCGCCCATGAGCACGGCGACCTTTCCAAAATCGCGGGGGCTCACGCGAAATCCCCTACTATCCGCACTTCGGGGACGAGCTCGACGCCGAGGCGTTGCCTGACCGCATTGCGCGCGTGCCCGATCAAGGCTTCGATGTCCCTTGCACGCGCCTTGCCCTTAGGGTTGACGATGAAATTCGCGTGCTTCTCAGATATGCGCGCGCCGCCGATCGCATAGCCCTTGAGTCCGCAGGCCTCGATAAGCCGCGCGGCGTGGTCGCCGGGCGGATTGCGGAACACCGAACCGGCGTTCGGGAGCTCGAGCGGCTGCGTGGCGATGCGCTGCGCAAGCAGCTCCTTGATGCGCTTTCGTGCGCGCTTCTCGTCGCCGGGGCGGAAACCGAACCAGGCGGCGAGAAACCATTCTTCCTCGCCCAGCTTCGAACCGCGCAGCTCGACGCGGCGATAATCCCACTCGAAATCGGCCGGCGCGCGCGCGCTCACCCTTCCGCCGCGCGAGATCGTCGACACTTTCGCGACGACGTCCCAGGTCTCGGATCCGTAGCAGCCGGCGTTCATCGCGAGCGCCCCGCCGACCGTGCCCGGCACTCCGGCGAGGAATTCCGCGCCCTCGAAGCCGTGCGTCGCCGCAAATCGCGCCACCTTGGGACACGCAACGCTCGCCTCGGCGTAGATCGAGTCGCCCTCGAGTCGCATCACGCCGTGCGGGCTGTGCATCAAGACGACCGTCCCGCGAAACCCGCCGTCTCGCACCAGCAGATTGCTTCCCAGGCCCACAAAGCAGACCGGCTCTCCCTTGGGAAGCGTCGCGAGGAACGCGGCAAGGTCGGCGCTGTCGGCCGGGACGTAGGCTCGCGCGGCGACGCCACCCGCGCGCCAGCTCACGTGCTTTGCCATCGGCTCGTTCAGGCGCAGCGCGCCGCGCAGGGCGGTGGCGGATTGGCCGATCGGCTCGGTCATTTTCATCTTCCGCCCTTAGCCAGCGCGAGCGGCACGCCGCCGATCGAGCCGGCGCCCATGGTCACGACTACGTCTCCTGCCCTGACGATCTTGCGGACCGCGCCGGGCATCTCGGCGATGTTCTCGACGAACACCGGCTCGGTCTTGCCGGCGACGCGGATCGCGCGGGCGAGCGAGCGGCCGTCGGCAGCCACGATCGGCGCCTCGCCCGCCGGATAGACCTCCGCGAGCAACAGCGCGTCCGCGCCGGAAAGCGTCTTGACGAAGTCCTCGAACAGGTCGCGCGTGCGCGTGTACCGGTGCGGCTGGAAGGCGAGCACGATGCGCCGGCCCGGAAAGGCGCCGCGCGCCGCATCGAGCGTCGCCTGCATCTCCGCCGGGTGATGGCCATAATCGTCCACCAGCGTGAAGCTGCCGCCGGATTTCCCGTCCGACCCGAGCGGGATTTCGCCGTAGCGCTGGAAGCGCCTGCCGACGCCGCGGAACTCGGCGAGCGCCTTGCGGATCGCCGCATCCGCGACGCCGAGCTCGGTCGCCACCGCGATCGCGGCGAGCGCGTTCTGCACGTTGTGCCTGCCCGGCAGGTTGAGCGTGATCTCCAGCGGCGCCCCGCGTTCGCGCACGGCTTTGAAGCGCATGCGCTCGCCGGCGACGATGTCGGTGGCCCGGACCATCGCGTCTTCGCGCAGACCGTAGGTGACGATCGGCTTCGAAACCGAAGGCATGATTTCGCGCACGTTGGCATCGTCGGCGCTGAGGAACGCGCTCCCGTAGAAGGGAAGGTTCTTCAGAAACCCGGCAAAAGCCTGCTTCAGACGCGAAAAATCGTGCTGATAGGTTTCCATGTGGTCGGCGTCGATGTTGGTCACCACCGCGGCCACGGGCTGCAGGTGGAGGAACGAGGCGTCCGACTCGTCCGCCTCGACGACGATGAACTCCCCGGTGCCGAGCCGCGCGTTGGACGCGGCGGCTACGAGCCGTCCGCCGATCACGAAAGTGGGATCGAGCCCGCCTTCGGCGAGCACGCTCGCGATGAGGCTCGTGGTCGTGGTCTTGCCGTGAGTCCCTGCGACGGCGATGCCCTGTTTCAGGCGCATCAGCTCGGCGAGCATCAGGGCGCGCGGAACGACCGGAATGCGCTTCGCCTGTGCCGAGACGATCTCGGGGTTGTCCGGCTTTACCGCAGAGGACACGACAACGGCGTCGGCCGCAGCGACGTTGTCCGCTTTGTGCCCCAGCACGACCTTGGCGCCGAGGCCCGCGAGGCGCTCGGTTGCCGCGTTCGCGGCGAGATCGGAGCCGCTCACCTGGTAGCCGAGGTTGAGCAGCACTTCGGCGATGCCGCTCATCCCACTACCGCCGATGCCGACGAAATGAATGCGTTTGACCTTGTGCTTCACGGGGCAAGCTCCATGCAAATCTTCGCCACGGCTGCCGTAGCGTCGGGTTTACCGAGCGACCGGGCGCGCCTGGCCATGTCGCGTAGCCGCACCCGATCAAACCCGGCGAGCAGCTCGGCGAGTCGCTCGGCGCTGAGCTCGCTCTGCGGCAAGAGGACCGCGGCACCCGCGTCGGCGAGGAAGCGCGCGTTGGTCGTCTGGTGATCGTCCACCGCATGCGGGTAGGGAACCAGGACGCTCGCCACGCCCGCGGCGGCGATTTCCGCGACCGTGATCGCTCCCGCGCGGCACACGACGAGGTCCGCCTCGGCGTAGGCCGCGGCCATGTTCTCGATGAAGGCAGGCATCCTCGCGGGCACACCGGCCGCGGAGTAGGCCTGCCGCAGCGACTCGACGTGCTGCGCACCCGACTGATGCGTCACGAGCGGCTTCTCGCCGGCCAGAAGCGCCAACGCCCGGGGAACGACGTCGTTGAGCGCCTTTGCGCCGAGACTGCCGCCGACGACGAGGACGCGAAGCGGGCCCGAGCGCCCCGCATAGCGCCGCTCCGGGGCTGCAATCGCCGCGATCTCCGGCCGCACCGGGTTGCCGGTCAGCGTGGCGCGCTTGAGCGCCCCGGGAAACGCGCACAGAACCCGGTCGGCGACTCCGGCGAGTACCCTGTTGGCGAGCCCCGCGATCGAATTCTGCTCGTGGACGACGAGCGGTTTTCCGAATAGCGCCGCCATCATCCCGCCGGGAAACGAGATATAGCCGCCCATGCCGAGAACTACGTCCGGGCGATGAGCGAAGATCGCGCGCGCGCTTTGCCAGAACGCGACGAGCAGCCTGAGCGGCAGGAGAAGGAACGCCAGCGGCCCCTTGCCGCGCAGGCCGGAGAAATTCACCCAGGCCATGGCGTAACCGCGCTGGGGCACCAGATTCGCTTCCATGCCGCTTCGCGCTCCCAGCCACACGACGCGCCAGCCCGAGTCGCGCAGGAAATCCGCCACCGCCAGACCGGGAAAAACATGCCCGCCGGTGCCGCCTGCCATGATCATGATCGTGCGCGACATTGCTGTTTCATCCCGGCTGTCCCCGCATCATTTGCCGGTTCTCCCAGTCAATGCGCAGCAAGACCGCAAGCGCCACGCAATTGGCGAGCAAAGCGCTGCCGCCGAAGCTCATGAGCGGAAGAGTGAGGCCCTTGGTGGGCAGCACGCCCATGTTCACGCCCATGTTGATGAACGTCTGCGCCCCGAGCCAGACCGCGATCCCCTGAGCGACGAGCGCCGCGTACGGGCGCTCAAGGGCGACCGCCTGGTGTCCGATGGCGAAAGCCCGCAGCACCAGCCACGAGAAGAGTGCGATCACCGCAAGCACGCCCGCAAATCCCAGCTCTTCGGCGATCACCGCGAGAACGAAGTCGGTGTGCGCCTCGGGGAGATAGAGGAGCTTCTCGACGCTTGCGCCCAGACCCACGCCGAGCCACTCGCCGCGGCCGAACGCGATCAGCGCGTGCGAAAGCTGGTAGCCGCGGCCGAACGGATCCGACCAAGGATCCATGAAGCCGAAAATTCGCTGCATGCGATAGGGCGAAGACAGGACCAGGCCCGCGAAGCCCACCGCCATCATCACGAGCAATCCGGCGAACCATCTGCCGTTCATGCCGCCGAGGAACAGGATCGCCGTGGCGATCGCCGCGATCACGACGAAAGCGCCGAAGTCGGGCTCCCTCAGAAGGAGCCAGCCGACCACGAGCATCACCCCGAACATCGGGAGCAGCCCCCGCTTGAAACTGTGCATGAGCGCAAGCTTGCGCACCGTGTAGTCCGCCGCGTAGAGGACGGCGAAGAGCTTCATGAATTCGGAGGGCTGCACGTTTACGATCCCCAAGGAAAGCCAGCGCCGCGCGCCGTTGACCTCGCGGCCGAATCCCGGGACGAGCAGCAGAACGAGAAGGGCGACCCCGAGCACGAACAGCCAGGGCGCGGCCTGCTGCCACAGTCGCATGGGCACCTGGAACACGAGCATGCCCGCCACTACGCTCGCGGCGAGAAACAGCGCGTGCCGCTGGAGGAAATACGCGGACTGCCCTTCGGTGAACTTGCTCGCCTCGGCCATCGCGATCGAGGCGGAATACACCATCACTATGCCGAAGGTGAGCAGCAGAAGCGCAGCCCACAGCACGCCGCTGTCGTATTCGGCGAGCGGCGAGCGGCCGGGGCTAATGCTTCGCAGCATGGACGATCCCCTGCACCGCTACGCGAAACGCCTCGCCGCGATGCTTGTAGTCGCGGAACATATCGAAGCTCGCGCAGGCGGGCGAAAGCAGCACCGCGTCGCCGGAACGCGCCGACTGCGCGGCGAAGCTCACCGCTTCCTCCATGCTTGCGGCGCGGCGTACCGGGACGCCTGCGCCCGCCACCGCCGCCTCGATGCGCGGCGCGTCGCGGCCGATCAACACCAGTGCGCGCGCCGAGCGCGTGACCGCGTCTTTCAGAGGCGAGAAGTCCTGCCCCTTGCCGTCGCCGCCGGCGATGAGAACGATCTTCGAGTCGCGGCGCGCGAGCCCGGCCAGTGCCGCGACCGTCGAGCCGACATTGGTGCCCTTGGAGTCGTCGTACCAGCGCACCCCGGCTGCCTCGCCGACCAGCTCGACGCGATGCGGCAAGCCGCGGAACTCTCGCAGCGAGGCGAGCAGCGGCTCGAGCGGCAGCTCAAGCGCGCGGCACAGCGCGAGCGCCGCGAGGGCGTTCGCCGCGTTATGCAGGCCGGCGAGCTTCACTTCGTGGACCGCGAGGAGCGGGTTTGCGCCTTGAGAGAGCCACGGCTCGCCGCCGCGCTCGATGAGACCCCAGTCCTGCGCGCGCCGTGGGGCGTCGAGCCCGAAAGTGATCGTCTTTCGTCCGGGCAACGCCATCGACAAGCTGCGCGGGTCGCCCCGGTTGAGGACCTGGATGCCGTCACCGGAAAACACACGCGCCTTGGCGCGAGCGTAGTCGTCAATGCCGCGGTAACGGTCCAGATGGTCTTCGGTGATGTTGAGGACCGCGGCGGCATCGGCGGCAAGCGAGCGGGTCGTCTCCAGCTGGAAGCTGGAAAGCTCCAGCACCCAGAGGCCCGCGGCCCTTCCCAGGTCCTCGCGGCGCATGAGCGCATCGAGCACCGCCGGGCCGATATTGCCTGCGACCTCGCAGTCGGCCCCCGCGGCTTTCGCCATCGCGCCGGCAAGCGCCGTGACGGTGCTCTTGCCGTTGGTGCCCGTGACCGCGATGATTCGCGGGCGCCGGTCCGCCATCGCCTGCGCGAACAGCTCGATATCGCCGACCACGCGCGTGCCGGCGGCGAGCGCGCGCTGCACGTTCGGATCGGCAAGCGGCACGCCGGGACTGATCGCGATCAGATCGATCCTCGCGAAGCTCGCCTCCTGGAACGGACCGCAATCGGCCGTGACGCCCGGGAGTGAGCGCCTCAGATCCGCGAGGCGCGGCGGCGCGGCGCGCGTGTCGGCGACGCGCACGTCTGCGCCGCGGCGCGCCAGCCACTTCGCCATCGACAGGCCTGTATCACCCAAACCGAGCACCAGTACCTTTCTGCCCGCGAAACTCACCGCAGCTTCAAAGTAGTCAGACCGAACAGCACCAGCATCATGGTGATGATCCAGAAGCGCACGACCACCTGAGACTCCTTCCAGCCGGAGAGCTCGTAGTGGTGGTGCAGCGGCGCCATTCGGAAAATGCGCTTGCCGCCGCTCCACTTGAAATAGAGCACCTGGAGCATCACGGACACCGTTTCGGCCACGAACACGCCACCCATTATGAAGAGCACGATCTCCTGCCTGACGATCACCGCGATCGTGCCGAGCGCCGCGCCGAGAGAAAGCGCGCCCACGTCGCCCATGAAGACCTCCGCCGGATAGGCGTTGAACCAGAGGAACCCGAGCCCCGCGCCGACGAGCGCGCCGCAAAACACCGTCAGCTCCGCAGCTCCCGGGATGTACGGGAAAAGCAGGTACTTGGAGTAGTCCACGCGCCCGGTGACCATCGCAAATACCGCGAGGCCGCCTGCGACCATCACCGCCGGCATGATGGCGAGCCCGTCCAGTCCATCGGTCAGGTTGACCGCGTTCGAGGTCCCGACGACGACGAGGTAGCTGAGCGTGATGAAACCGAATACGCCGAGCGGATAGGCGACGTTCTTGGCGAAGGGCACGATCAGGTCCGCCTTCGAGGGAAGATCCATGGAGAATCCGCTCCCCACCCAGACCATGAAGAGGTCGAGGACCTTGGCGGTGCTCGGGGCCGATACGGCGAAGGCGAGATACACCGCCGCGACGAGGCCGATCAGCGATTGCCAGAAAAATTTCGCTTTCGGCGAAAGACCCTTCGGATTGTTCTTCACGACCTTGCGGTAGTCGTCGATCCAGCCGATCGCGCCGAATCCGAAAGTCACGACCAGCACGACCCACACGAAGCGATTGGAGAGGTCCGCCCACAGCAGCGTCGTGATCAGGATGGAGAGCAGCACCAGCGCGCCGCCCATGGTCGGCGTGCCCGCCTTGGTGAGATGCGTCTGGGGGCCGTCGTCGCGCACCGCCTGGCCGATCTTGTAGGCGGTGAGCTTGCGGATCACCAGCGGCCCGGCCAGCAGCGAGATCGTCAGCGCGGTGAGCGTCGCGAGCACCGCGCGCAAGGTGATGTACTGAAACACGTTGAACGCGCGCACGTCCTGCGCGATCCACTGGGTAAGAGCGAGCAGCATCTAGTGCCCTCCTTCGGAAGCCGGCTCGCCGGCCAGAGCCTGTACGACGCGCTCCATGCGCATGAAGCGCGAGCCTTTCACGAGCACCGTGGTCCGCGGCCGCAGTTCCTCCTGCGCCGCTGCGATCAGCTCTTCGACCGCGGCGAAGTGCCGGGCCCCTTTCCCGAAGGCCTCGACGGCGGCGCGGCACAGCGCCCCCGTCGCATACAGGCGATCGATGCCGCGCTCGCGCGCGTAAGCGCCGATCTCCCGGTGGAATTCCGCCCCCTGCTCGCCCACCTCACCCATGTCACCGAGCACGAGGAGCTTCGCGCCGCGCTGCGCCGCGAGCACGTCGATCGCGGCGCGCACCGAATCCGGATTCGCGTTGTAGCTGTCGTCGATGAGCTTCGCTCCCGAGCGGCCGGTCCGGCGCTGCATGCGTCCGCCGACCGGATGGAACGCCGCAAGGCCCCGCGCGACCGCTTCGAGCCCCGCGCCCGCCGCCAGGGCGCACGCCGCCGCGGCGCAGGCGTTCAGCGCGTTGTGGCGGCCGTCGACGTGCAGCTCTATCCTTGCCGCGCCCTCTGGAGCGCGCAGCTCGATCTCGCTTCCGAAATGCGTGAACTCGTGGCGGCCGCTCACCTGCGCGGGCCGGTCGATCCCGAAGTCGCGGACGCGCCTGCCGGCGAGAAGCCCGCGCCAATAACCGGCGAAGTCGTCGGCGGCGTTGATCACTCCGACGCCGTCGGGCCGCAGCGACGCGAATACCGCGCCGTGCTCGCGCGCGACCTCGGCGACGCCGTTCATGAACTCCTGGTGCTCCCGCTGGGCGTTATTGATGAGCGCCACCGTCGGGCTCGCGATCGCGGCGAGGGTGGCGGTCTCCCCGGGATGATTCACCCCCAGCTCGACCACCGCCGCACGGTGGTTTTCGCGGAGCCTGAGCAGTGTCAACGGCAGGCCGATGTCGTTGTTGAGATTTCCCTCGGTCGCGAGCGCGTGCGCCTCCCCGAAGTGCGCCCGCAGGATCGCCGCGATCATTTCCCTGACCGTGGTCTTGCCGTTCGAGCCGCTGACCGCGACGAGCGGGATGTCGAAGCGACCGCGCCAGTGCGCCGCGAGCCGTCCCAGCGCGCGGCGCGTGTCGTCGACCACGAGGAACGGCAACCCCGGGTCCCCGATCCCCGCCCCTGCGGGTTCCATGACCATCGCCGCAGCGGCGCCGCGTTCTTTTGCCGCGTCGATGAACCGGTGCCCGTCGAATCGCTCGCCGCGCAGCGCGACGAACAACGCGCTTCGCGCAAGCGCGCGGCTGTCGGTCGATACCGAGTCGAAACGGGCGTTGTCGCCGCGCACACGCGCCCCAAGCGCCGCCGCGGCCTCGCGTAGGCTCATCATCGGCTCCACCGCGAGAGAGCCTGTTTTGCCTCGAGTGCATCGGAGAAAGGCAGCCGCCGGCCCGCGATCTCCTGGTAGGTCTCGTGCCCTTTTCCGGCGATGAGCACGACGTCGGCGGCTCCTGCCGAGGCGATGGCGCGCCCGATCGCCGCGCGCCGGTCTTCGATCGCCTCATGCGGCACGGGTATCGCTGCGGTGACTTCCGCGATGATCGCGGCGGGATCCTCGCCGCGCGGGTTGTCGCTCGTCACCAGGATCGCATCCGCGTGGCGCGAGGCCACCGCCCCCATCAGTGGCCTCTTGCCGCGATCGCGCTCGCCCCCGCAGCCGAATGCGACCGCAAGGCGCCCGCCTCTCGCTCTCGCGACGTCTTTCAGCGCGACGAGTGTCTTCTCCAGCGCGTCGGGCGTGTGGGCGTAGTCGATCACCACGACAGGCTTGCCGGCCCCGCCCAGCCGCTGCATGCGGCCTTCGACCGGCTCCAGGTCTGCGAGCGCGGCAGTCGCGCGATCGAAGGGCGCGCCGGACACGAGCATCGTCGTCAGCACGGCCAGAAGATTGGATACGTTGAAACGGCCGAGCAGCGCGCTTTCGATTCGCGCCTTGCCCCAAGAGCTCTCCAAGCCGAAGGCAATTCCTTCCGGGGACACGTCGATCTCGTGTGCCTCGGCATAGCGCTCGAGTCCGGATCGGGCGGCGACTCCCGCAAAGCAGCTGTAGCCGGCGCGGTTGACCCCGCGCCCTGCGAGCACGCGGGCGACCTGCACCCCCTGGACATCGTCGAGATTGAGCACCGCGTGTTTCAGGCTCGGTGTCTCGAACAGGCGTTGCTTCGCGCGCGCGTAGCTCTCCATGTCGCCGTGATAGTCGAGGTGGTCGCGCGAGAGATTCGTGAACAGCGCCGCTCCAAAGGCGACGCCGTTCGCGCGGCCCTGATCCAGGCCGATCGAGGTGACTTCCATCGCCACGCCCTGCGCCCCTTTTGCCAGGAGCTTCGCGAGCGAGCGGTGCAGCAGGACTGCGTCCGGAGTGGTGTTGATGCCGGGATCGAGCTCGCCCGGAAAGCCCGCGCCGAGCGTTCCGATCACCGCGGTCTTCGCGCCGCAGGCGCTGCACGCCTGGGCGATCCAGTGGCTGCAGGAAGTCTTGCCGTTGGTGCCGGTGACGCCGATCGTCCACAGCCGCTCGGAGGGACGTCCGTAGACTTCGTGCGCGAGATGGCCGGCGAGTCCGCGCAGGTCATCGACTCCCAAGTTCGGCACCCGCCAGCCAGGATTCCATTCGAAACCCCTGCGCTCCCACAGCACCGCAGCCGCCCCGCGGTCCAGCGCGGCTCGAATGAATTCGCGGCCGTCGCGGCGCGATCCCGGATAGGCGAGGAACACTTCCCCGGCGGCGAGGTTACGGCTGTCGGCGGCGAGACCCGTCACGCGCGCCCCTTGCGCTGCGAGCCGGCCGAGGACGTCTTCAACTGGGTCTCGCACACCTAGACACTTTCTTTCACTTCCTCGCCTTCCGGAGGCAGCTCGATCGGCTGCATCGGCGCGTCGGGCGGCACATCGAGCACGCGCAGCGCCCCCGCCATGACTAGCGCGAACACCGGCGCCGCCACGGTCCCCCCGTAATACCTGCCGTCGGAAGGCTCATCGATCATCACCGCGATCACCAGGCGCGGGTGCGAGGCCGGTGCGAGCCCGACGAACGAGGACACGTACCTCTCGGCAGCGTAGGCGCCGTTTTCCTGCTTGTGCGCGGTGCCCGTCTTTCCGGCGACGCGATAGCCCATGATCTGCGCGCGCGGTGCCGTGCCGTTCCGGTTGACCGCCAGCTCCAGCATCGCGCGAACCGCGCGCGCGGTCGCCGGCGCCATCACGCGCTGCCCCGCCGGAGGCGCGTCCACGCGAAGCAAGGAGAGCGGCACGAGCTCCCCGTCGCGCGCAAACACGCTATAGGCGCGGGCAAGCTGTACGAGCGATACCGAGATGCCGTGCCCATAGGACATGGTCGCCTGCTCGATCGGCCGCCAGCTCCGGTAGGGCCGGAGTTTCCCGGCAGCTTCTCCGGGAAACCCCAGGCCGGGCGCGGCGCCAAAGCCCAGGCTCTGGAACATCCCCCACATCGACTGAGGGGAAAGGGTGAGCGCGATCCTCGCCGCTCCGATGTTGGAGGATTTCTGGATGACCTGGGCCACGGTGAGGGCGCGCTCAACGTGCGCGTCGCGGATGGTCGCGGCGCCGATGCTCAAGCTCCCCGGCGCGGTCTGGATCACGGTGTCGGGTCTCACCCGTCTCGCGTCAAGCGCCAGGGCGACCGTGAAGGGTTTGAGCGTCGAGCCCGGCTCGAATGTGTCGGTGAGGGCGCGGTTTCTGAGTTGCGCGCCGGTGAGTCTGTTGCGGTTGTTCGGGTTGTAGGTCGGAAAATTGGCGAGCGCGAGCAGCTCGCCCGTATCGACATCGAGAACGACGACGCCGCCGGCTTTCGCCCGGTGCTTCTCGACCGCGGCTCTCAGCTGGCTGAAGGCGAGGTTCTGGATGCGGACATCCAGCGCAAGCGCGAGGTCGCGCCCGTCTTGCGCCGCCTGGATCGATTCGACGTCCTCGACGGTCTGGCCGAGCCGGTCCTTGATCGCGCGCCGGCTGCCGGGCTTGCCGGCGAGCCCGTCCTGAAACGCGAGCTCGATGCCCTCCTGGCCGATGTCGTCCGCGCCGGTGAAGCCGAGCACGTGCGCCGTGACCTCACCGCTCGGGTAATAGCGCCGGTACTCGCGGTTCTGGAACAGTCCGGGAATGCGCAAGGCCGCAACCCGCTCGGCCACTTCCGGCGGAACTTGCCGCTTGAGGAAAACGAAGTCCCGGCCGATGTCGGCGAGGCGTTTCTCGATCTCCCCCGGCGACGTCTCGAGAAGCGCCGCCAGCCGCTCGAGCTCCGGTCGGCTCGGACGCGCCTCGCCCGGAATCGCCCAGATCGATTTCACCGGCGTGCTGATCGCCAGCGCCTCGCCGTTGCGATCGAGGATGCGGCCCCGGTTCGCCGGGATCTCGATGACCCGGCTGTAGCGCGACTCGCCTTTTGCCTGCAGAAAGTCGCTGTTCATGGCCTGCAGGTAGGCGGCGCGACCAAGCAGCAGCGCGAATCCCGCGATGAAAACGAAGAGCAGGAAGCGCGAACGCCAGGTGGGGAGCGTCAGCGCGAGGACCGGACTGGCGGCGAACTTCATTTCGCCGCGCCCTCGGGCCGGACGATGTGAAGGCGTTTCGCGTCGGGTACACGCATGTGCAGCTGGCGGCCGGCGATGCGCTCGACGCGTGCGTGCACCGCCCACGTGCTTGCCTCCAGCTGCAGCTGACCGTATTCGACTCCGAGCTGGCGCGAACGTTCCTGCTCCTGCTCGAGCTCTCCGAAGAGCTTGCGCGCCCGATGCTGCGAGGTGACGAGGCCCAGCGCGCACGCGGTAAGCACAAGGAGAAGGAGCAGGTTCAGGCGGGTCATGGCGGGTTCAGGCGAGTTTCTCGGCGACGCGCAGCATCGCGCTCCTTGCGCGGGGATTGGCCTTGACTTCTTCCGCATCGGGCCTTGCCGGGCGCCCGATGACGCGCACTCTCGGCGCCGGCAGCTCCCGCGCCCTCAGCGGCAAGCGCTCGGGCAGCGTCGGCTGCGCCGCGCCGCGCATGAAGTTCTTCACGATCCGATCCTCCAGCGAGTGGAAGCTGATCACGGCGAGCCGTCCGCGGGGTTTGAGCGCGGCAAGCGCTTGCGGCAGCGCTAGCGACAACTCCTCAAGCTCCTGATTGAGGTGAATCCGTAGAGCCTGAAACGTCCGCGTCGCCGGATCTTGCCCCGGTTCACGCGTCCTGACGGCCGCAGCCACGAGAGCGGCAAGTTCCCCGGTGCGCCGGACAGGCCCTCTTCGCCGAGCAGCAACAATCGCCTTTGCAATCTGTTTAGCAAACCGTTCTTCGCCATAGTTGCTGAGCACCTCTCTGATCTCGGCCTCGTCCGCCTGCTCGAGCCACTCGACAGCGCTCATGCCTCGCGTCGGGTCCATGCGCATGTCCATGGGCGCATCGAGCCGGAAGCTGAAGCCGCGCCGCGGGTCGTCGAGCTGCGGCGAGGACACGCCCAGATCGAACAACACCCCGTCGACGCCGCCCGAACGCAACGCGTCGAGCGTCGCCTGCAATTCGCTGAAGCGCGCGTGGACCGGCGTGAGCCGCGGGTCGCGTATTTCGCGCGCGGCCGCGACCGCCTCCGGATCCCGGTCGATCGCAATCAACCGCCCCCGGGGGCCGAGCCGCTCCAGAATCAGCCGGCTGTGGCCGCCCCTGCCGAAGGTCGCGTCCACGAAGGTGCCGTCCGCTCGCGATTCGATCGCGAGCGCGTCGACTGCCGGGTGGAGGAGGACGGGGAAGTGCGCATCGGCGCTCACAGCGAAAAGTTTTCGGTGCCGGGCGGCGGGTTAGTGCCTACTTGCGCAAGAGACCTCGTCAGCCGCTCGTCCCACGCGGCGATATCCCAGATCTCGAAATGGCTCCCCTGCCCGACCAACATCACGTCTTTCTTGAGGCCGGCGAACTTGCGCAGCGCGCTCGACACGAGGATGCGGCCTTGCGCGTCGAGCTCGAGTTCCTCTGCGAACCCGACCAGCAGCCGCTGCCACCAGCGGGCTTGCTCGTTGAAGCTGGAAAGCGCCTGGACTTTCGCGCCGATCGGCTCCCAGGCGACTCTGGGATAAAGAAGCAGACAGCTATCGGGGTGAGCGGTGAGAACCACCGCGCGGCCTCCGGACAGCAAGGCGTCCCGGTACCGGGTCGGCACGGCAAGCCTTCCCTTGGCGTCGAGACTCAGCTCTGTCGCCCCCTGAAACAAATGGTCCCCCTTCGAGTGGCGGAATTGAGCGCCACGGTTCCCCACTAAACTCTACTTCTCACCACTCTAGAGGAAACAAAGGGGTAGGTCAAGCACGAAATCTAAAAATTTTAAGCTACAACAGGGACTTAAGAAGGCTTTCTGAGAATCCGCTTGATGTAATATAATAGCAAATAAATGAAAGCGTTACAGCGTAAACTGAAAGTAATACGTTAGGAAATCAAGGGGTTCCGAAGAAAGGACATCCAGGAGCGACCCGCAAGCGGGTTTCCCTTCGGGATGAGGCGCCTAGTGCAGGTGCTTTTTCCCGGTAAGGCCGCTCGGACGGGACTGGGTCCGCTCCTGCGGCCCTTCGGCGGCGCGGCGTGCGAAGAGCTGGTTGACGAGCGCCGTGACCTCGCCGATCTCGGCATCGCCGAAATGGCGCGAAAGCAGCGCCGAGACGTCGTCGATCATGCGCCGGCGCTGCATGTCCCGGATCGAATCGGGAGTCGGTCCGACGAACACCCAGCTGTGCTCGTCCTGGCCGTCCTCCTGGTAGTAGCTGACCTCGACCGCGGCCGCCTCCTCGGAATAAGGCGACAGCGACTCGAACGCCCCCTCGAGCGAGCGCTGGAAATTGCGGCCGACGTAGCCGGTCCAGCAGATGTCCAGAGAGCGCCGGCGCCGGTCGAACACGATGCCGGGCTCGTCCTGATGGGCGCTGCGCGCGTCGGCCAGTCCATCCACATCGACGTAATCGAACCAGGACCGCAGCGCCAGCTCGATTTCGGTCTGGCTGACTCCGCTTTTCAAAAGCACCGTGCCGTGAACGTGAACTTCCGTATGCATGTGTCGCTCCAGTAAGTAGGGATGCTATTCCGAGAACGGACGGACTTCAACCCGAGGCGCAAAGGAGGGGGATGCGATAATGGCTCATCCGAACCCTACAACGAGCCCCAATGCCCGCCCCGAGCGATACCGTGAACATGGCGCTGTTCTGCGACTTCGAGAACGTCGCGCTCGGCGTGCGCGACGCGAAATACGCGAAGTTCGACATCAACAAGGTGCTCGAGCGCCTGCTGCTCAAGGGCAGCATCGTGGTGAAGAAGGCCTACTGCGACTGGGAGCGCTACAAGGAGTTCAAGTCCGACATGCACGAGGCTTCGTTCGAGCTGATCGAGATCCCGCACCTGCGCATGTCGGGCAAGAACTCGGCCGACATCCGCATGGTGGTCGACGCGCTCGACCTGTGCTACACCAAGTCGCACGTTGATACCTTCGTCATCATCAGCGGCGACTCGGATTTCTCGCCGCTCGTCTCCAAGCTTCGCGAGAACGACAAGATCGTGATCGGCGTGGGCGTGAAGAACTCAAGCTCCGACCTGCTAGTGGCGAACTGCGACGAGTTCATATTCTACGACGACCTGGTGCGCGAAAAGCCGGGGCGCCGGCAGCCAAGGAAGAAGCCGCAGATGAAGCCCGCCGTGAACGGGGACAGCGCGCCGAAAGACAACGAGGACAAGACCGAGGAGGCGCTGGAGCTCGTGATGCAGACGGTCGAGGCGCTCATCTCCGAACGCGGCGCCGAGGAGAAGATCTGGGGCTCGATGGTGAAGCAGGCGCTCAAGCGCCGCAGTCCCGGCTTCAACGAGTCCTATTACGGCTTTTCTTCGTTCTCCAAGCTTCTCGATGAAGCGGAGTCGCGCGGCATGCTGCAACTGGAGCGCGACGAAAAATCGGGCGGCTACATCATCAAGAGCGCCGTGCACTGATTGTTCTGCTAAGGCGGGCGGACCGGCCCGCCCCGGCTTACACCCGCTCGATGACGAGCGCGATCCCCTGCCCCACGCCGATGCACATGGTGCAAAGGGCATAGCGGCCCTTGATCGCCTGCAATTGATACGTTGCAGTGGTGACGAGGCGCGCGCCCGACGCCCCTAGAGGATGGCCGATGGCGATCGCTCCGCCGTTCGGGTTGACGTGCGCGCTGTCATCCGCAAGCCCCAGGTCGCGCGTGACCGCGAGCGCCTGCGCCGCAAACGCCTCGTTCAGCTCGATCACTTCCATCTGCGAAAGCTTCAGCCCCGTCTTCTCCAGGACCTTTCGCGTGGCAGGCGCCGGACCTACCCCCATGATACGCGGGGCGACGCCCGCCGTGGCCATGGCCAAAATGCGCGCCTTGGGCGCCAACCTGTGCTTTTTCGCGGCGGCGTCGGAAGCGAGAAGCACCGCGCAGGCGCCGTCGTTCACGCCCGAAGCATTGCCCGCGGTAACCGTGCCATCGGGTTTCACGACGCCTTTGAGTCTGGCGAGCGACTCGAGGGTCGTATCCGGGCGCGGGTGTTCGTCGCGATCCACAAGCGTCGCAGCTCCTTTTTTCGCGGGCACCGAAACCGGCATGATCTCGCTCCGATAGAATCCCCTGGCTTGCGCGGCCGCCCAGCGCTGCTGGCTCCTCAGTGCGAACGCGTCCTGGTCGGCGCGCCCCACCTTGAACTCCTCCGCGACGTTTTCGGCGGTCTCCGGCATAGAGTCGATGCCGTACTTCGTTTTCATCAGCGGATTCACGAAGCGCCAGCCGATCGTCGTGTCCTCGATTTTCGCGGCGCGCGAGAACGCGCTCTCCGCCTTCGCGATGACGAAGGGTGCGCGCGACATGCTTTCCACGCCTCCTGCAATCATGAATTGCGTCTCTCCGCACCGGATCGCGCGGGCCGCAGTTCCGACGGCGTCGAGGCTCGATCCGCACAGCCGGTTCACGGTCGCGCCCGGCACCGTCTGCGGCAGCCCGGCGAGAAGCAGCGCCATACGCGCGACGTTGCGATTATCCTCGCCCGCCTGGTTGACGCAGCCGTAGATCACGTCGTCGAGCGCGTTCCAGTCGATGGAAGGGTTGCGCTCCATGAGCGCCCTGATCGGAAGCGTGGCAAGGTCGTCGGTGCGGATCGAAGCAAGCGCGCCGCCGTAGCGGCCGAACGGAGTGCGGACGGCGTCGCAGATGAAAACTTCAGTCATTGTTGTCTCAGCGATTGCGGAAAGCGATCATTTTAGTTCAGCGACAGCGTCGGGCCGGTACGCCGACGCCCGGGATTTCACGCCAGACCCGTGACCGGGATAGCGGCGCCGTGAATCGCTCTCGCGCTCTCGGAGGCCAGAAACAGCACGACCTCCGCGAGCGCTTCCGGCGCCACCCAGCGCCGCGGATCGGCGCCGGGCATGTCAGCGCGGTTCTGCGGCGTGTCGATGATGCTGGGCAGAATGCAGTTGACGTTGATCCCCTTGTCGCGCAGTTCTGCCGACATGCTCTCGGTCAGCCGGATGACCGCGCTCTTGGAAGCGCTGTAGGCGCCCATGTTCGCCTTGCCGGCCAGACCGGCGAGGGCGGCGATATTGACGATCTTTCCGCACCCCGCGGCAATCATCCCCGGAACGACCGCCCGGGCGGTGTGGATTACCGATTTTGCGTTCAAGTCGAGCATGAGCTCCCAAGTGTCCGCGGGGGTTTCGTGCACCGGGTGCCCCATGCGGAAGCCGCCGGCGATATTGCACAGGACGTCGATCCGCCCGAAACTGTCCACCGCGGTCCTGATTGCGTTCGCCACCGCGGCCGCGTCCAGCAGGTCGACATCCAGTAGCAACCTGCGCTCGCCCTGACTTCCATGGGCCGCGCGCAGACTCCCGTCGTCGCGATCCAGAAGGACCAGGGCGGCCCCTGACGACGCAAATGCCGCCGCAACCGCGCGGCCGAGATTGCCGGCGGCCCCCGTCACGAGACACGTCCTGCCTTCGAATATCACGAACCTGCCCCCATACCCGGCGACACGGCTCGGGGCAGCGCGAAATAGAAGGTTGCGCCCGCATCGACCCTGCCTTCGGCCCATACCCGACCGCCGTGGCGTTCGACCACGCGCTTCACGATCGCGAGTCCCACCCCGGTTCCGGGGAACTCCTTCGCGCCGTGCAGCCGCTCGAAGACGCCGAACAGCTTCTCATAGTAGCGCATGTCGAAACCCACGCCGTTGTCCTTGACGTAATAGACGTCATACGCGCCGTCGGCGTATCCGCCCGCCTCGATCAGCGGCTCCTCCCTCACTGCGGAGAACTTGATCGCGTTGGCGAGCACGTTGATCCAAACCTGCCGGATCAGCGCTGCGTCGCACCAGGCGCTCGGCATCGGCTTGATCGTCAAGCGCACGGGGTTGCCGGCTGAAGCGACGCGCAATTCCTCGAAAACTCGCCGGGCCACCGCGGCCATGTCCGCCTCCGCGGCCGAGATCGCCTGACGGCCCAGGCGCGAGAACACCAGCAGATCGTCGATCAGCTGCCCCATTTTCCGGCTGTTGTCGCGAATCACCCGGAGCATGCGCCTGCCCTCGTCGTCGAGTTTCTCGCCGTAGCCCTCCTGCACCATTTCGGCGAAACTGTTGATGGCGCGCAGCGGAGCCCGCAGATCGTGCGAGATCGAGTAGCTGAAGCCCTCCAGTTCCCGGTTCGAGGATTCGAGTTGCGCCGTCCGCTCGGCCACACGCTGTTCCAGCTCCTCTTTCGCCAGCCGGTCGGTCCTCACCTGCCTGCGCTGGATCACGATCAGCGAAACAAGCAGAGCGACCGAGGCGAGCGACGCAAGAATCAACGTGTAAGCGATCAGGATCCGCCTCAGCTGGTCGTCCCGAGTGGCGAATGCGGCTGCGGCGGGCTGCTCCAGCACCACCCCCCATCCGTGCTTCGCGATCGGTGCGTACGCCACGACGCGATCCTGGTTTTCGATCGGATTGAATTCGACATCGACGCCCGCGGCTCCGGCTAGCACGCGCTGCACGACCGGCACCATCGAAAAATCGACCAGATCCCCTTGTGGCGCAAATTTCGTATGAGACGCGAGCACGCCTTTCTGATCGGTTATGTACACCAGCCCTCCCGCGCCTACCTCGATGCCTCGGGTCCAATCGAAAAAGGCGTCCGAGCGGACCTGCAGCACCAGAATGCCTAACGCTTCACCCTTCTCGCTCCTGATCGGGATCGCGGCTGCAAAGACGTTTGTCCGGGGCGCTGCGGCGCGCGGGTAGACCTGGGAAACGTAGGGCCGCATGGCGCGGGTCACCCTGCGATACCAGTCGCGCTGGGCAAAGTTCTGCCCTCTGATCTCCAGGGCTTGCGGCACATCGGCCATCAATGTCCCGTGAAGGTCGCTCAGCGTGATGCGGTCGACGAACGGAAAATCGCCGGGGACGTCCCGAAGAATCCTGATGGCTTCCTCCCAGTTTCCCTTCTCGATCAGCTGGCGGAAGCGCACGCGCGTCGCAAGCGACACGCCGATATCGACCAGCCGGTCGAGCTTTTCCGACAGGACCGCCGCCGTGAGATACGACAGCGAAGCTCTTCTTGACAACGCGGCCTCGGTCAGCTCGCGATCGATCAACCTGTAGCTTTGCAGCGCCAGAAGGGCGACGGCGGAGACGGCGCCGGCGAGCAAGGCGGCGAGGCCCCCCCGTGCCCGCGCGTAGGTGGCTACCTGCGCGACCTGCGCGCGGAAGGCCCCGAGCATTGACGCTCCCCTGTTCATCGCGGGGGTAGGCTTGCGCGGCCTGCGTGCTCGGAAAAGGAGCCCTGCCGGCGCCAGCTCTCGGGCCTATTTCGCCCTTGCCCGCGGGGTCCGGAAATGCACGGAGTCTAGGCGGCTTTTTCCGAGCGGCCTCGGCCCGGCTTCTTCGTCCAGTATTCCGACGAAGCTTTCGCCTCGACGAGCGCCCCGGCGTTTTCGAACCCCGGCGCCATGGACGCAGAAGTGCCGGCGAGCACTTGGTGGTGCTCGATGTCGAGCAGCCGCAGCCAGCTCTGCTGCCCCATGGTGAGCGCGATGAAGCAGCCCAGCTCGACCAGTTCCGGCTCGCTGAAGTGCCGGTGCATCCGTTCCCAGAATGCGTCGTCGGTGTCGACGTGCCAGGTGATCGCTTCGGCATAAGCGAGCGCCGCTTTCTGGCGCTCGTCGAAGCGCGTCGATTTTTCGAAGTCGAGCAGGTCCTTCACGTGATCCTCGATTACCTTGCCGCCCGCCGCCGCCTTGACCGAGCGCTGGTTGCCGCAATACTCGCATTGCACCGAGCGCGACACGTAGAGCCGGCACAGCTCCTTTACGGCGTGATCGCACACGCCGTTCTTGAAGATGTCGCGCCAGGAATTGGCGAAGGCCCAGAAGCACGCGGGCACGTGCGCCCGCACCGCCGAGCTTTCCGGCCGCGGCGTGCCCTCGCGTTGGCAGCGCTCCATTTCCTTACGCATCTCGGCGTCCATCTTTTCGAGCGGAACATAGCTGATTCGTTGCTTTGACATGGCGATCCCTCGGTGTGGCCTGCGAGCCTCAGAGCTTGGAAGTCTGCCCCTTCAGAGACCGGGTTGCAAGAACGGCGCATGCGGCCGGCGCGCCGGGCCGCGTTTCCCGGCTCACTGCGGCTTGATGCCTGCCGCCTTGAGCACTCGCGCCGCGTCCTCGACTTCGCTGCGCACGAACCGCGTGAATTCCGCGGGAGACATGCTCATCGGCAGGGTGCCGAGATTGGTCAGCCGATCGGCGAGGTCGGGACTGGCGAGCGCGCGGTTCACGTCCTTGTTGATTTTCTCGACGACGTCGGCGGCCATCCCCGGCGGGCCCCACAGCCCGAGCCACAGCGTGTAGTCGAAGCCCGGGACTCCTGCCTCGGCGATGGTGGGCACGTCCGGCAGCAGGCTGGAGCGCTTTGCGCTCGACACGGCGAGCGCCACTGCCCTGCCGCCGCGCACGTGCGGCAGCGCGGCATTGATCGGCGCGAAATAGCAGCACACGCGGCCGGCAATAGTGTCAGCGATTGCCTCGGGGGTTCCCTTGTAGGGCACGTGCGTGACGTCGATCCCGGCCATCAGCTTCAATTTCTCCAGGTTGAAGTGCGTGCCGCTGCCGATGCCCGCGGAGGAAAAATTAAGTTTTCCCGGATTCGCCCTCGCCGCGGCAAGAAAATCCGCCAGCGTCTTCATGCCCGACCCGGGTGCCACGATGAGCACGTTGGGCCCCCCGGCAAGCGGCGTGAGGTTGGTGAAGTCCTTGAGCGTATCGTACGGCAGGCTCGCGTAGATCGACGGGTTCGCCACGTGAGCCGACGAATTCGCGAGCAGCGTGTAACCGTCGGGCGCCGACTTCACCACCACCGCGGAGCCGATCGAGCCGCCCGCGCCGGCGCGGTTCTCGGCGACTACCGGCTGGCCCCAGAACTCCGAGAGCTTCGCCGCGACCGCCCGGCCGACGATGTCGATCGAGCTTCCCGGCGTGAACGCGATGATCAGGCGCACGGGCTTGTTCGGATAGCCCTGCGCGTGGCCTTGCAGCGCGAACGCGGCGAGGGCCGCGAAAAAGACCGGTTTCAGGAGTTTCATCGCCGTCTCCTATTGAGGTTTGATTCCCGCCGCCTTGATGATGCGCGCGTAGTCATCGAGCTCCTTGCGCACCAGTCGGCTGAACTCGCCCGGGGACATGATCATCGTGTCGTTGCCGAGCTTGGCGAGCCGCTCGCGTACGTCGGCGCCGGTCAGCGCGCGGTTCACGTCCTTCGAGATCTTGTCCACGATGTCCGCGGGCATCCCGGCCGGACCCCACAGGCCGAACCACAGGATGAACTCGAACCCCGGGAGGCCGGACTCGGCCACCGTCGGCACCTCCGGCAGCTGGTCCGAGCGCTTCGCGCTGCTCACCGCGAGCGCGCGCAGCCTGCCGTCGCGGATGAGCGGAATCGCCGGCGAGATCGGGGCGAAGTAGTAGCTGACGCGCTTGCCTAGAAGATCGGTCACCACCTCCGGCGTGCCCTTGTAGGGCACGTGCGTGACGTCGATCCCGGCTGCGAGCTTGAACTTCTCCAGGTTGAGGTGCGTGCCGCTGCCTATGCCGGCGGAGGCAAAATTGATCTGTCCCGGCTTTGCTTGGGCCTCGGCGATGAGCTCGGCAACCGACTTGACCTGCGACCCGGGACCTGCGACCAGGACGTTGGGTCCCCCCGCGAGCGGGGCGATGTCGACGAAGTCCTTGAGCGTGTCGTACGGCAGCTTGGCGTAGATCGCCGGGGTGACGACGTGGGCGTTCGAGTCGACGAGCAGGGTGTAGCCGTCCGGCGCCGCCCTGGCCACCAGCGCCGCTCCGATCGAGCCGCCGGCACCCGAG
>Ga0209283_10000083_pt1 | contig 41269 bp, 36 predicted proteins | sample CZO8metaG_2_FD_188354 | JGI IMG/M metagenome (GOLD analysis project Ga0209283, IMG submission 188354) | Vadose zone soil microbial communities from the Eel River Critical Zone Observatory, Northern California, USA - CZOApr15con2H1.8 metaG... | ecosystem: Environmental > Terrestrial > Soil >...
ATCTCGCGTTCAAGTTCGCGGACGAGGTCCTCATGCGGTCGATCAAGGGACTCACAGAGATCATCACGAAGCCCGGCCTCGTGAACCTCGACTTCAACGACGTGAAGACGATCATGAAAGGCGGCGGGGTCGCGATGATCGGTCTCGGCGAGAGCCAGGCCGTCGGCGACAACCGCGCCGTCGAGGCGATCGAGGAAGCGATCAACTCGCCGCTCCTCGAGGTCGATGTGTCGACCGCCCACGGCGTGCTGATCAACGTCACGGGCGGGAACGACATGACGATCTCCGAGGCGGAGCGCGTCGCCGAGGTCGTCCAATCGAAGGTCTCCCCGACCGCGCGGATCATCTGGGGCGCGACCGTCGATGCGTCGCTCGAACACACGTTGCGCGTCATGCTCGTCGCGACCGGCGTCAAGTCGAAACAGATTGTCGGACGACGAGATCCCTCGGAGGAGAAGGCCCGCGTCGGCGTCGACGTCATCCGCTGAATTGCCACCGTGGCCATCCACGGAGGCGACGAGGCTGTCGCGAACCCGGAAACATTTATTAATCCTCCTCCTTTACGTGAGTGTCGCGGTTGCTTCATTCGCTTCCTCGGGCAGCCGGAGGCCGAAAAATGGATTCCATTGTCAGGGAAGTCGTGAGTCGTTCGGGCGTTCAGCCGCGGCTTCCTGAATCCCCCACGCAGACGATGGGCGTCGGCGCGGAGGACGCCGAACTCGAACGGATCCTCGCGAGCCTGAGGACGAACATCAAGATCGTCGGCATTGGAGGGGGCGGCTGCAACACGATTGACCGGCTCGTCGAGTCCGGGATCGTCGGGGCGGAGCTCTTCGCCGCGAACACGGACGCCCAGCATCTCCTCATCGTCCGGTCGCCTCACAAGCTCCTCCTCGGACGCCGGGTCACGCGCGGCCTTGGGGCCGGAGCGCTCCCCCAAGTCGGCGAGGAGTCCGCCCGCGAGGCGGCGGACGAACTCCGCTCGGTCGTCCAAGGGGCGGACATGGTCTTCATCACGTGCGGCCTCGGCGGCGGGACCGGCACGGGCGGCGCCCCGGTCCTCGCCCAGCTGTCGAAGGAGGCGGGCGCCCTCACGATCGCGATCTGCACGTTCCCGTTCCGGGCCGAGGGTGCGATCCGAGCCGAGAACGCCGAGTACGGCCTCGAGAAGCTCCGGAACTTCGCGGACACGGTCGTCGTGATCCCGAATGACAAACTCCTTGAACTCGTCCCGCGTCTGGCGCTGAATGCGGCGTTCAAGGTCGCGGACGATGTGCTGATGCGCGCGATCAAAGGGATCACGGAAATCATCACGAAGCCCGGCCTTGTCAACCTGGACTTCAACGACATCAAGACGATCATGAAGGGCGGCGGGGTGGCGATGATCGGCCTGGGCGAGTCCGATCGGGACAACCGCTCGGAGGAGGCGATCGAAGAGGCGATCAATTCGCCCCTGATCGACGTCGACATCAGCGCCGCGACGGGAGCCCTCGTGAACGTCACGGGCGGGAACGACATGAGCGTCGCCGAGGCCGAGAAGGTCGCCGAGATCGTCCAGGGTCGCATTGCGCCGAACGCGCGGATCATCTGGGGCGCCGCGGTCGACCCGAGCTTGGAGCACAAGCTGCGGGTCATGCTCATCCTGACCGGCGTGCGATCGAAGCAGATCCTGGGCCCGGGGGAGCACGTGCGCTCCCACGGCGGGGTCGACATCGTGCGGTGAGGCCATGGCGGACATCGTGGACCGGAGCTGGGAGGTTCAACGGCGGATCGAGGAGCGTGCGAAACGCCTCGGGAAGGGCCGCTACGGCCGCGTCCTGAAGATGGCGCGTCGGCCCACGTCGGACGAGTATTCCAAGGTCGTGTTGATTACGGGCCTCGGGATCGCTGCGATCGGCGCGCTGGGCTTCGTCATCTACCTGATCATGCGATACGGTCCCGGCGTCTTCCACGGGATTTTCGGTTACCTGGGGCTGTGATGGCATGGGATTGCTCGACGATCTCTCGAAGCGCGAGGCGAGGTCGGACTCCAAGCCCGAGCCGCCCGCGGTCGGCCACTACGCCGTGAAACTGGACCTGAAGGAAGAGAAAGTCTCCCTCACGGCCGGACAGACGAAGGAGTACGCCGTCGTCGTCACGAACACGGGGACCGAAGACGACACGATCCGGATCAAGGTGGACCTCGTCTACAATTCCGAGCTCCCCGATCCGCCGGAATGGACGGTCAAACTGTACGGCGTCGAGGACAAGGTCTGGGACGTCACCTTCACGAAGGTCACGGAGAAGGACTTCCGGCTGATCTCGGACGGCCAGCGGGAGATCACCTTGACCGTCACGTGTCCGAAGGGCGCTCGGTACGGGGACCGGTTGAACGTCGTCGTGAACGCGATCTCGAAGGGCGACCCGGGCGCTTTCGACGCAAAGACCCTGAGCTTCAGTGCGCGGCAGGCGGTCCTTGCCGTGAAGTCCTCGATTGGTCATGAGCGCGCCGTGGCCGACGCCATCTACGCCCGGGCCAGGGCAAAAGACGTCGGCGTGTTCTCGGTCCTCGTGCCCGCGAACTTCCGCGGCTACGTCTACGTCGAGAGCATGAATCCCGACCGCCTTGAAGAAGTCGTCCGCGGTCTGCGACGGGCCCGCGGCGTCGTGAAGGGCGAGGGGGAGTCGACGGGAATCGCCTTCTCGGAGATCGAGGCGTACCTCACCCCGAAGCCGATCGTCAGCGGGATCATGGAAGGCGACATCGTCGAACTGGTCGCCGGCCCGTTCAAGGGAGAAAAGGCCCGCGTCATGAAGATCGACGAGACCAAAGAAGAGATTACCGTCGAGCTATTCGAGGCGATGGTCCGCATCCCGGTGACGGTCCGCGGCGACAGCGTCCGGGTCCTCCAGAAGGAAGAGGAAAAGTGATTCGGGCCATCGGAGATGGTTGGCCCCGTGCCGCTCCGTTAACCTTGTTTAAGGTTGCATTCATGATCTTGCGGTGATCATCGCTGTTGTGGCCTGCTCCCCGGGTTGCACGCCTTGGACGTCAAGGCTCGGATGGTCGAGCGCTGATTCGAGGAGCGCGGTCGAAACGTTTATGTCGGCTCGCTCTCTGGGGCCGCCTTACCGAGGTTTCGGACGATGGTGGAGAAGCTGAATGTCCTCGTCGATGGGGGCAAGGCGACCCCGGGGCCTCCCTTGGGACCGGCACTCGGTCCTCTCGGTCTGAACATCGTCGAGATCATCAAGGCGATCAACGACAAGACGAAGAGTTTCGAAGGGATGAAAGTCCCCGTCACGCTGATCGTCGATCCGAAGTCGAAAGCCTTCACGATCGAGGTGGGGACCCCCCCGACGTCTGCGCTCATTGCGAAAGAGCTGAAGATCGAGAAAGGCTCCGGCGACGCCGGCAAGACGCGCGTCGGGAACCTGTCGCTCGCGCAGGCGATCAAGATCGCGAACATGAAAGCGGACGCGATGCAGGCGAAAACCCTGAAGGCGAGGGTCCTCGAGGTGGTCGGCACCTGCGTCTCGAATGGCGTGACGGTCGAAGGGAAGCCCGCGAAAGAGTGTTCGAAGGAGATCCAAGCGGGCAGGTACGACAAGCAACTCGCCGGCTGAGGTCAGCGGGCTTTCGGGAACGCCTTGCGCTCTCGAGCGCTCGGTTGCGACAGGTCGAGGAGCATCGCTTCGAGCTGGATGCGGACGAAGTCCATGTCGCCGACCCAGAGCCCTTGGAGTTTGTCCGACGCGAGTTCCCCCTCGCGGTAGAAGGAATTCAGGATAAACACTTCCTGGTCGCTCGGGAACACGTACGTGTGGGCGAGCCGCGTGGCGGACAGCGGCCGAGACGGGAAGTGGAACTGGACGCGCATGTTCCGTCCGAGGAGGCTCCCGAGTTCCGCAAGGTCCGCGCGGTTCGCCTCGTTCAGTACGACCCGCACGACGCGGCGGGACCGGCCGAGGGCGTCGAAGAGGAGCCGCAGGATCTCGGGGGCGACAGGGAACGGACTCACGCACAGGATCTGTCCGCTGCTGGAGAGGACCACCTCGCGGAGCTTGCGACCGATTGACTCCGTCCCTTTGTAGATCCAGAGGTCCGTCTCGTTCTCCCGTGCCTTCGAAGGGACGCTCTCCTTCAACCCGCCGACCATTTCGGCCGCGGCGACGAGATCGTCTCCTCTCGACTGCCGCGCCTCCTCCGCGACGATTCGAGGCGCGCGGGCCCGATATCGGTTCGGGCGCTCCCGCGACACCTCGATCCAGCCTTTCGTCTGCAGGGACTGCAAGATCCGATAGACCGCCGGATACTGCACGCCGAGGAGTTGGCTGACGTGCTGAGCGGTCGCGACGCCGTTCTGGAGGAGGCTCAGGTACGCACGCGATTCCTTGCCGGTGAGACCGAGGGTCTCGAGGGCCCGCGCGACGTCCTCCTCCCGCACGCATCGGTCTAGGGGCGATGGCTACAAAAGGGTTATGCAGTTATCATCGGCCGACTGATAATTCCTTGGCGACGCCGCTCGGATTGTCGAAGGGTGCGACCGACGATGGAGAGCGTCGAATCACGTCGGTAATTCTCCGAAGATGGACCCGACGTCGCGCGCCCGCAAAGCCTTATTAGGGCCACGCTCTTTGGCCGCCTCTCCTCTGCAGGAGGCCACCACGGCTGCACGCACTGCAGGAGGCGATTTCCCTTGGCGGACAAGCATTCGGTCGAGACCATCAAGAAGCTCTTGGAGGCCGCCAAGCCCCGTGCGTTCAAAGAGTCCGTCGAGGTCGCCGTGAACCTTCGCGATGTTGATCTTTCGGTCCCGAAGAATCGCGTCGAAGAGGACGTCGTCCTGCCCAAAGGACGGGGGAAGCCGATCCGCGTCTGCGTCTTTGCGTCGGGAGAACTCGCCTTGAAAGCGCGAAACGTCGCGGACCTCGTGATCCAGCCGCAAGAGATCGAGGAGTACGCGAGCGACAAGCGGAAGGCGAGGACGCTCGCGACGTCGTACGACTTCTTCATTGCAGAAGCGCCGCTCATGCCCGTGATTGGCAAGCGTCTCGGCGTCGTCCTCGGACCGCGAGGGAGGATGCCTCGTCCCGTGCCGCCCACCGCGGATCCCACAAACCTGATCAACTCATTGCGGAACACGGTCCGGGTCCGGAGCCGCGACAAGCGGACATTCCATGCGGCGATCGGGACGAGGGACATGCCCCCGGAGGATCTCGCCGAGAATCTGGACGCCTTGATGCGCCGCGTCGTGGGCAAGCTGGAGCGCGGACGATTCAACATTCAATCCGCCTACGTCAAGACGACGATGGGCCCCGCGGTGAAGTACCTCTGAGGTGGTCCTACGGCGCACGTGGCTCCCTACAAAAAGCAACTCGTCGAGAAGCTCGCGATGCGTTGCGCGCAGGCCCGCGTCGTCGGGATCGCCAACATCCACGGGATTCCCGCGCCGCAATTCCAGGCGATCCGGAAGAAGCTCTCCGGGCGCGCGACCATCACGGTCGCGAAAAACAACCTGCTGCGTCTCGCGTTGCAGCAGGCGAGCGAGAAGAAGCCGGACCTCGTCAAGCTCAGTGACACGATCGAGGGGCAGACGGCCGTCGTGACGGCGGACATCAATCCATTCCGGCTCTTCAAGGAACTCGAGGCGACGAAGACACGCGCGCCCGCCCGAGGGGGCGAGGTCGCGCCCGAAGACCTCTGGGTCCGCGCGGGCGAGACGCCCTTCAAGCCAGGTCCGGTCGTCGGCGAACTCCAGAAGGCGGGTATTCCCGCGGCGATCGAACGCGGCAAGGTCATGATCCGCCAAGACAAGCTCATGGTGAAGGCGGGTCAGCGAATCCCGAGGGAGGTCGCCCAGCAGCTCGCGCGGCTCGAAATTTTCCCACTGGTCGTTGGACTTGATTTGCGGGGTGCCTACGAGGCCGGCACGGTGTTCCGGCGGGACGCGCTGGCAGTGGACGATACGGTCGTCCGCGGACAGATCGCCCAGGCCTGGCGGGAAGCGCTCGCCCTCGCGCTCACGATCGCGTATCCGACCAAGGAGACGATCCGCCCGCTCCTGGCGAAGGCCCACGCGCAGGCGCTGGAGCTCGCCGTCGAGTCCGAGTTCCCGACGAAAGAGTCGATCAAGTTTCTCCTTGCCAAAGCACAAGCTCAGATGCTCGCCCTTGTCGCGCGCGCGCCCGGCGCGGCCGACGAAGCGCTTCGCACGATGACCGGATGATCAAAGAACAAGGAGGTGACGACGAATGGAATATGTGTATGGGGCGTTGGTCTTGCACGCGGCCGGCAAGCCGGTCAACGAGGAGAACCTGAAGAAGGTCCTCACCGCGGCCGGGGTGAAGGTCGACGAGACCCGCGTGAAGGCCCTGACCGCCGCGCTCGAAGGCGTGAACATCGACGAGGCCCTGAAGGCCGCCGTCGCGATGCCGACCGCCGCGCCCGCGGCAGCGCCGCCCGCCGAGAAGAAGGAAGAGAAGAAGAAAGAGGAGAAGAAGGAAGAAGAGAAGGTCTCCGAGGAAGAGGCGGCTGCGGGCCTGGGTGCGCTCTTCGGCTAGGCCGAGGCCGCCCGCACCCTTTTCCATTTCTTGGAGGCCGAGCGGGAGCGATCGTCAGGCGGCGCCTTTCTGCGCGGCTTCCTTGGCTCGCTTGCCCCGCTCCTTCGCCGTCAGCCCGGTTGCGCGCTCGAGGAACGCGTTGTATGCCTTGATCGTGTCCGTGGCGACGTGGTCCGGAACGCCGGGCTTCATCGTCGTGTCGACGAAGAGCTTCTTCCCGTCGGTCCACACGACCAGCTTCTCGAGGGCGCCGTGGGAGACGATGACCTTCCCGCCGTCGGTCCCGACGTCACCGAAGACGTCCGCGGCGATCTTCCGCAGGCCGTCGCCCTCGAGGTTCTTGCCCGTGCCCCGTTTCAGCTCGTATTCGCGCATCCGGATCGCGATTCCCGATTCACGGACCTCGTATGAACGTTACGCATCGAGGACCGCAAACGGGTCTGCGGACGTCATCATGAACGGCTGCGTCTCACCGTAGGCGCGCCACACGTCCTGGCAGTCGCACGACAGGTCGGCGAAGTCCGCGCGGAGGCCGAGCGAGAATTCTTCGATCGCGTTCACGACGCGCCGATCGCACGTTCCGCAGTTGTGGGCCCCGCGGACCATGCCGCCCGCGGTCGGGTGGCTCTTCACGTGGGCTTTCAGGTCCCGCGTGCGTTCGAGGACCTCGACGACGGACCAGAGCCACGGGGGACGGTACTCGCCCCGGCGGAAGAGCCGGTCGACGATCGTGCGGCTCTGGACGTTCACCGGGTTGAAGGAGACCGTGTCGCTGTACGGATCCGCCTCGTGTCCCGATCGGACCGCGTCTTCGATCGCCTCGCGTTCCGTCAGGAAGGGCGGCTTGATCAGGAGATACGTCTTCACGGTCGCGCCGGCCTCGCGCGCCACGGTCGAGGCCCGCGCATGTTCTTTCAGGCCCCACACCTTGTTGACGGCGTACCGCAGGACGTTCTCGTTCGTCGATTCGAGCCCTAAAGCGATCTCGAGTTCGTCGACGGAACGCAGGGCGTGGTCGAGCTGGTCGCGCCGCAACAGATGGGCGAGCGTCTCGACGATGACCTTGTCGCAGCGGTCTCCGAGTTCCGTGAGGATGCGCTCGCGGACATCGGGAGACACCTCGTGGTCGTCGAAGAAGTTCCCGGAGGTGTAGACCTTCACGAGCGGCTGCCCCTGATGGTTCTTCAGGACCATATCGAGCTGATGGCCGATGTCCGCGGGGCTCACTTCCTGGGCCACGTCGTTCACGTATCCGCACATCGAGCAACCGCTCGAGCGCGCCCAGTAGCAGCCGCGAGTGCGGAAGATGATCACCCACGCATCGACAATCTTCCCGTGGAGCAGGTCCTTCTCGGTCCACGTGGAGATGTATTCCCGCGGGTCGAACTCGCGGGGCCGTCGTTCGTCCTTCACGACCTGCTGGAGCCGCATGGCCCGGCGTCGAACGTCGCCGCCCGGAAAAACCTTTGCCGGCTCAGCGTCGATCGCGCACGGCCGACAGGCCCATAATAGCGCCGAGCGCGACGAACACGAAGGCGAAGAACCGCAGCCCGAATGCGAGGTCCGCGGCGACGGCGATCCCCGTGCGATAGGAGAGGGCGGCCGGTAGGTCGACGAGCATCTCGTACAAGACGAAGAGGATCACGCCAAACGCGACAAAGCCGATCCCGCTGCCAGGGCTTCGATGTCGATGCGTGACCGTCGTCGCCGAGGACGCGGTCGCATAGTACAGCGGTTTCGCGACTTCCGCGGGCGTCGCGGTGTCGACTCCGGTCACGACCGCTGCGGACTCAGGTCTGGGGAGGTCGGCGGGCGCGTACCGGCGGCAGGAATCGCACCACCACCGTTCGTATTGACGGATCCAGCGCAAGGCCGCGCCACAGGTCGGACAAGCGAACTTCGACTCGCTCACCGGCGCGTACGCCCGGCAGTGGTAGCAGTACCACCTCCGGTATCGAGCGATGTACGTGAGCTCGCGGCCGCACGTCGGACACGGATGGAGCGCGTGCATCGGCTCGACGACGGGAGCGACCGAATCAACGGGCTGGGATTGGGGGATCGAGACGAACGAGGACGTCTCGATTCGTTCCGCGACGGGTTCCTGAGCGGCATGCGTTTCGACGACCGGTGTCTCCGTCACGGGAGAAGCGCTGGCGGGCTGTTCGCTCTCCGGTTCGTCCTCGATGGCCGCGGTTTCCGCGAACTCGTCAGGCGTGTGTAAGGGCTCAGCTTCGATTTCGGGTCGTTCGATCGGAGCCGGTCCCGCCGGCGCCTCACTCTCCGCTGCCGGCTCTGGTTCCGCTTCCGCCTCCAAGGTGTCGAGATAACTCAGAAGCCGTTCGCGGAGCTGCTCTTTCGTCCCGGTCGGATCGAGGTCGTACGCCTTGCACAGATCCATCAGCGCCGGCTTCTTTGCCTGGAATACTTTGAGGCGAACGATCGGGGGTCTCGGTCCTGGCTCCTTCGGTTCCTCGCGGGGAAGCTCTTCCTCCACGATCTCCTCCGGTTGGGGCGACGCCTCGGCGAGGGCGGGAGTCGTCGGGGTCGTAGGTGCATCGTTCTTCTCGGCTTCTGCGGTTGATCCGACGTCCGTCGGCTTCGCCGCTTCCGCCGCCTCCGACACGTCGGCATGGGTCTCGGGTTCTGTCACGACCGCGGTCGGCTCGGTCGCGTCGGCCACCGGCCGAACATCGACCGGCCGGACATCGACGGGCATCGTATCCTCGAGTGATCGCAAGACAAGGCCGTCGGCGGGGTACGCATTGCACCGGTAGCAGTAGTGGCGGTCATATTGGGCCACGTACGACAAGATCCCCCGGCAGGTCGGACAGATCTTCGCGCCCCGATCGCCATAGCCTTCGGGCGCGTAGTTTCCGCACGCGTAGCAGTAGTGCCGCTGATACTGCTCGAGGATAGCGAGCTCGCTACCGCAGGTTGGACAAGGAAGACTGATCACGCAACGCATCGGAGGCCGGGTGCGGCGAATAAAGGCTTTTCCATGATTTCCAAAAATGAGACTCTTTCGCGTCGCTGCGCGCTCGGCCACCCGGAAACCCTTTTACCGAAAGGGACGATGGACTCGATGCGCCACCATAGCTCAGTCGGTAGAGCAGCCGCCTTGTAAGCGGCAGGTCGGGAGTTCAATTCTCCCTGGTGGCTCTCCGGCGCGCGTTTTTCTCCAGGAGGAGTCCGGCGCGGTTCTTCTCGCGCGGGACCTCACGGAACTCGACATCGAGGCCTGAGGAAAGGCGCGAGGCCTCGGCATGCAGCGGGACGAGGTGGGGTGTCCGCACTCGGTACTTCCCTCGCATTTGGCGGATGACGAGCTGCGAGTCGCCGCAGACGAGAAATGCTCCCTTGGAGCCGCGTTTCCGATCTAAATCTTGCAACTGTCGCAACAAGAAGAGGAGACCGTGATATTCCGCGATGTTGTTGCTCCGCACCGGCCCCTCGGGTGTGTGCAGGTCCGGCACGTCGTGAACGGATTCGTTTTCTCCAATCACGAAGGCCGCTTTCATGGGTCCCTTCTGCGCGAACTGATTGCCGGGACATGCGCCGTCGAAGAAGCACAGCGTACGGGATCCGTCGCGAGATGCGGCCGTGGCGCCCGGGATTGCGGGCGAGTTCTTGAGGATTGGCCGGCCTACCCAGGATATAGACACGTCGCCCCGCGTCGTCCTCTGAGTTCGCCCCGCGATAACCGGCCGAAAAGGGTTACGTACCCGCCGCGGCGGTACGCCGCGTTCGGAAGGCCAACCCATGCGATTCCAGTGGCGAAGGATGAAAGACGCCGCGTCGGCCGAAGCCCGATCGTCCGATTCGCTCCACATTCTAACGGAGTATATCCTCCACATGTCCGTCACCTGTCTCGGGGACGAGGATGTCACCCCACTCTACGAGGAGTACATCCAGGATTCTCGGCTGGGAGATGCGGAGAAAGCGGAACTCACCGCGATCTACCGGAGTTTGCACTCCGTCCCTTCGATTGTCGCTCACGGCTGAGTCCTCGACGATCTCGGGACTCGTGAACTGCAGGGCGCAGCGTCGTCTGCCGCTCAGTGCGGTCGAATGTCGGTCCGCTCTCAGGTGCAGCAGCCACAACGGGAGTCCGCGCAGCACGGTCCGCTCCCGCAGCAGCCTTCTGCGCGGAGTTCCTCCGCGAGCGCCTTCGCCAGCGTTATCTCGATGGGCATCACGTCTTCACCTCCGGTCCCGGTTTTCTTGCGATGAGGGTGACCGCGGACGCCTCGATCCCGCTCGGGCCCGTCCGCCAGGGCCGGTCTTCCACTATCCGAAGTTCCACAAATCCTGCATGCCGGATGGTCTCCAAGTACTCGCCACGGACCATCGCGTTTCCGACGCAGCCGCAGTCGTCTTCGATCGGGCCCAGGTGCCGTTCTTGGACCACGTCCGAGATTACGAGTCGACCGCCCGGCTTCAGGATCCGGAGCGCTTCGGCGAACACGGTAGGTTTGTCGGGGCTCAAGTTGATGACGCAGTTACTCAGGACGACGTCCGCATATCCATCGGGAAGCGGCAGTTTCTCGATTGGCGCGAGGACAAACGATGCATTGCGGATACCGTGGGACACCAATGCGGTTGTCGCGCGTGCGACCATCGTTGGCGTCATGTCAATCCCCGTCGCATGTCCCGTTGGACCTACAAGGCGGCTGGCGAGGAACACATCGATTCCGGCCCCGCTTCCGAGGTCCACGACGGTCTCGTCCGGACGCAACTCCGCGTGCCGGACCGGATTTCCACTGCCCAATCCGAGGACGGATTCGACCGGAATCCCCTCCAGCTCGGTCGGCGAATAGCCGATCGCACAACAGGCGTCGTTCTCGCAACAACCGCGCCCACTCGCCGCGATCGAATACCGTTCCCGCACTTTCGCGCGGACTTCCTCCGCCGTTGCATCCATAGTATCTACTACCAATAAGTAGTAGCCAACATTAAATACCCTCCCTTCCTTGTCCTACTGGATGTCGGAAGTCAAGGCGCGGGCGAACGCTCTCCTCCAGGAGTCGTTCGGGCCCTCCGCGGAACGGATTCGCAACACCTTGCGGGACCTCGGTTTCAGCGGGTACGCGGCCGAGGCGTTCTGTGCACTCGTTCAGATGAGCCATGCGACGGCGGGCGATCTGGTCCTGAAGACCGGGATCCCGGATTCGAAGATCTACTACGCGCTCGACGAACTGGCGGAGAAAGGCCTCGTCGAAGTCCAGAACGGGAAGCCAAGGACCTATCGGGTCGTGCCGGCGAAAGAAGTAGAGATCCGACTGAGTCGTCTCGTCGAGGCTGAGTACGAGAAGCGACGGGCCGCGACGACACGCCTCGGCTCCCTGCTTGAGCCGCTCCGCGCGGCGACGAAATCACCCGACACCGACGTGGCGTACATCGTGAAAGGCCTCCCGAACGTAGTCGCCCGAGCAAAGGCCCTGATCTCATCGGCGCGGAAGGAGATCGTCGTGCTCGCCGCCGACGAAGGGATTTTCCGCAAGCTCGAAGACGATCTCGTGCGCGCCGCCCGGCGGCGGATTCGTGTCCGGCTTGCGGTGCCGGAGATCTCGGTCACGAAAGACCTCGAGAAGGCCGCGGAGATCCGTGCGATCGTGTGCGAGTGCGTCCTCGTGGTCGTGGATGGCCAACAGGTCCTGACGATGTCTCGGACGGCGGACCATGACGCGTATGCGATCACCTCGACCGACCCGACGTTGGTCCGGCTTGGGCTGGACTATTGGGAGAGTCCGCGCTGCTGTGTGATGTGATTCGGGTCGCCGCTACGAAACCGTTCCCTCCATAGAAAATGCGAATCGACGCAAACGTGAAGTTATCGGGACAACGAGGAAAAGGGACACGGTTAAATACCGTGCTATGCTGTATTCAGTCCGGTCCCGGGAGGGACGAGGCGCCCGATGCTCCAACCTCAAGAACTCGTGGTCGCTCGACTCCTTCCCACGATTCGCGCGCGGTTGGCCCGTGAACTACTACATACGTACAAGATGAAGCAGGTCGACGTCGCCCATTCGATGGGGATCACGCAAGCGGCCGTGAGCCACTACAACACGCAAAGCCGCGGCGTGGACCAGGAAATGCTCCGACTCTTCCCGGAGATCAAGCCATACGTGCACGAACTCTCCTCCCAGATTGCCCATGGAATGACCCTCTCGGACCAGATCGCGAGCGTGAACGAGTTCTGCTCCGGCCTCATGCTCACGGCCCGGTTCTGCGAATACCACAAGAGCCTGGGGGACATCGATCCCCACTGCACGGCCTGCTTCCCGTCGCCGCCTCGACCATAGCGGATCACTTCGACTTGCGGGATCCTTTCAGGCTCTCGATGTCCGCTTCGACCATGAGTTTCGCGAGCTGCTTGAACTTGGTCTTCGCCTGCCATCCGAGGACCCGCTTGGCCTTCCCCGCGTCCCCGCGCAGGTTGTAGATCTCCGAGGGTCGGAAGTTCTTCTCGTCGATCGTCACGTGCGCCTCCCAATCCGAGATGCCGGCGACGCGGAATGCTTCCTCCACGAACTCGCGCACCGAATGCGCCTCGCCCGTCGCTCCGACGAAGTCGTCCGGTTCCTTGTGTTGCAGGACCCGCCACATCATGTCGACAAACTCCGGGGCGTATCCCCAATCCCGCTTCGCGTCGAGGTTTCCGAGGGTGACCGCCTTCGCGAGGCCGTGGTGGATCTTCGCCACCCCAGTGCTCACCTTGCGGGTCAAGAATTCGAGACCGCGTCGCTCCGATTCGTGGTTGAACAAGATGCCGTTGGACACGAACAACCCGTGGGCCTCGCGGTAGTTCACGCACGCCCAGTACGCGTAGACCTTCGCGACCCCGTACGGGCTTCGAGGATGGAACGGCGTGCTCTCGTCTTGCGGCTCCCGGTCCACCTTGCCGAACATTTCGCTGGACGAGGCCTGGTACACCCTCGCATCCGGGGCATACGCGCGAACCGCTTCGAGGACTCGCACGGCCCCAAGGCCCGTGATCTCCCCCGTGAGCACGGGTTGGACGAACGACGTTCCCACGAACGACTGGGCGGCGAGATTGTACACCTCGTCGGGCTCCGATTGTTTCACCGCCGCGTTCAGTGAGGATTGGTCGATGAGGTCGCCGTCCAGCAGGGACACGCGGTCCACGAGGTGCTGGATGTTGCCGATGTTCGGAATGCTCAGACGGCGAACGAGTCCGTGCACGTCGTAGCCTTTCTTCAGGAGCAGCTCCATGAGGAACGAGCCGTCTTGACCCGTGGCTCCCGTGACGAGGGCGGATTTCGCCATTGCGCGCGGAACCCCTCACCCGCTCTTTATCGTATCGGCACGACAGCGTGGACCGATCGGCGCGAGGGCTAAGCGACGCCCGTCGCGAGGCCTTTCATCTTCTGCACAAAGACCGTTTCATCGAACGTGCGGGCCCGTGCGATGCAATCGTCCTTCATCGACCGCAACGCGGATTCGTCGAGCTCGCGCAAGGTGCGAACAAACGGATCCGGATCGGGCGGGAGCAAGAACCCGGTCTTGGCGGGAATCACGGTCTCTCGGTATCCGCCTTCGTCCGTGGCGAGGACGCACTTTCCGGCCGCCATCGCTTCGACTGGTGTGATCCCGAAATCCTCATCGACCGCCGTCGTCAGGAATCCGCGGCACCGCGCGTACAAGTCGACCAAGCGGTCCTCCGGGATCTCGCCGAGCAGGGTCACGTTCGGAGGCGGCTTGAGGCTTGCCAAGTACCGTTCCGCCAAATCGCCCGCCGAGTACCCGCCGACCAAGACGAGCCGCTCGCGAGGCAGTCGGCGGAAGATCTCGAGCTGGAGTTCGATTCGCTTCTCCGGATACATGCGGCTCACGGAGAGCCAAAAGTCCCCGATCTCCTGAAACCGAAATCGGCTCGTTGCGACGGGCGGATAGATGACGCTCGCATCGCGTCCGTAATATTCCCGGACCCGTCCGCGAACGTTCTCGCTGATGGCGACGATCTGGTCGCACCGGCGGACGGAGCGTCGTTCGAACCAGGCGTGGGAAGCGGACCACGCCCGCGCGATCCATCGATTCGGCGGCCGGAGTCGCCTCAGCATCGCGCGTCGTTGATCGTAGAAGCTCCGCGTCGGGGTGAGGCAGTAGTAGATGTTCGGATGGTGTCGGCCGCCCGCGTAGTGGGCCCAGTTGCCGATCAGAAAATGAAAGTCGTATCCGTCGAAGCGGGCGCGCGTGAATTTCCAGGACGCGTGAAGTTGCTTGAGCGGAGGCTGCAAGAGGATGTCGCCAAGGGAGATCACGCGGACTCCAGGGAATCCCGCTCGGCCAGGTAGGCCCGCATCCGACTGAGTCGTGATGATGTCCGCGCCAAGATGCTTCGCGAGGGTGAGGGCGACGCGCTCCCCGCCGCCGATCGTCTGGAGGTAGTCGTAGAAGACCGCGATCCTCACAGGTCACCGGGCCCTTCGCAGGACGAGCATCGCCACCGCTCGGGTCTCGGGGATCGAATGCTCCGTTGCGGCCTCGGACTCGGTCGCCTCTCGCCACGTCTTCCCTTGGCGGACCGCGTATCGCTCCACGTCCCGGGTCCATCCCGCCGTGGCCCGCTGCAACCGCTCCCGGTCGTAGGCCCGCTGGTGCCGGTCCTCCTCGGGGACGCCGTACGGGACGGTGAGGAAGAGTGTGCCGTTCGGACGGAGCAGCGACCGCAGACCGGTCATCAACTGAATGTCGTCGTCCGCGGCGCGTCGCGGGTCGTACCAGCCCAGGCCGACGTGCTCGAGCGTGGAAATCACCGTCGCGGCGTCGAACGATTCGTCCCGGAACGGCGGTCGCCTCAGGTCCGCGAGGACGAAGTCCGCGCCGCCCCCTTGAATCGGGAACGGAGCCAGGTCCACCGCGGCCACGCGGTACCCCATCGAGGCGAGGAAGAGCGGGAGGGCCGACCAACGCGACCCGACGTCGAGGATCCGACTCCCGGGGGGCACCTGCAACCCGCGGATGACGAAAGGGATCTCCGAAATGCGCTCCGTGAGGACGAGGGTCCGTTCGATCCCGCGAGGCCACACCCGGACGAACATCTCGCGGAGGTAGGCGTGGCCCTCGAGCAGCCAACCCACGAGCCGCCACCGGTAGGAATGGCGGAAGCTAGCCGGCCACGCGAACTCCGGAATTTCCGGAAGACGGCTCATCGGAGATCCCCGGGCGTTCGCTGCATCCGGCCGCGATGCGCTGAGACGCTATTTCCTTCCATCGGGTCCCTCGACCGCCGAGCGCACGACCGATCGCATGCCGTCAACGAAAATGTGCGAATCAAATGCCGCCGCCCGCCGTTCGCAAGCTGTGCGCATGCGTTCGAGGTCTGCGACCGTCGTCGACGAGATCGCGGAAGCGAGGGCCGCCGCCGTTGGAGGCACGAGCCATCCGGTCTCTCCCGGGACGATCGTTTCGCGGTACCCTCCTTCGTCCACCGCCACGACGGCCTTCCCGGCCGCCATCGCCTCGACCGGGGTGAGTCCGAAGTCCTCGTCCTCTGAAGTCGTGACGAGGCCGCGGCAGGTGGCGTACCGATCCAACAACTTGGCTTCCGGGATTTCTCCGAGGAATTCGACGTTCGTCGGTGGGTCGAGGGAATGGACCAGCCGATCCGCATCGAGGCCCAGCTGAGGTCCTCCGACGACGACCAGACGCTCCCGAGGCAACCGACGGAACGTCTCGACGAGGAGCTCCAGGCGTTTCTCGTGGGACAGCCGGCTCACCGCGAGCCACGAATCGCCGACGCGCCCGAACCGGTATCGCGACGTGTCGACGGGCGGGTAGACGACATCGGCCTGTATGCGAAGGAAGCGCTCGATTCGGCCCGCGACATTGCGACTGTTTGCGACAACCGTCTGGACAGCGGCGACTGCAGACTCGTATTCGGGTCGCCTCCGATCGATCCACCGTCTCGCGGCCCACCGCTGGACCCGCGGGAGCGAAGCGAGGAACGAGTCGTGGAGATCGTAGAACACGCGAACCGGCGTGTGACAATACCAGACGGTTGGGCGGAGCCTCGGCGCGGCGAACACGGCCCAGTTCCCCGAGAGAATGTAGACGTCGTGATCGGGGATCGCGGCCTCTCGAAAGGCCCGCGCCTGCCGGTCTTGGCGCATCGGAGGGGACTGCGGGACCCGGGCGATCTCCGTAGCGCGGACCTTGTGCATTCCTGCGCGCTCGGGCAACGTCGGGTCCAGGTCCGTGACGTACAGATCGGCATCGAACGCCGCGGCGAGGGTGAGGGCGACGCGCTCCCCGCCGCCAATGAAACGAAGGTGGTCGTGGAGAACCGCGACCCGCATGGACTCGCGGGATGCGGTCGCCCGCCATAAAAGCGTGCGGCTCAGCACGTCGTCGGGGTGCAACCCCACGCGATCCAGTAGAGCCGCGCGTAGCCGTTGTCGAACACCTTGATGAACGGCGCCACGTCGAACTTCGCGATGACGGCCGGGTCCATCGGAGTGGCGGTCTCCCACGGTGTGAGGCGAACGCCTGCCTCCATGTCCTTGTCGATCCAGATGTACGTCCCGTTTTTCTCCCCCGACGGGGACGTGATGTTCGAGAGCCCGGCGTATGGGACGTTTGCGAAGCCCGGCAAGAACGGATCTCGTGTCCGGTCCCACGTCGCGTTGATTCCGCCGAATCCGAAGACCGTGGTCGACCCCTGATGATCGGACACCACGAGCCCGCCTGCGTAGGCTCTCGCCCAATACGCGGGGTCCAACGCCGCAGGAATCGTCCCTTCCCGCCAGCCCGCAAGGGTCGAGGGAGGCGGGATGCCCGCGACCGCGTTGGCGACGAGGAGGACGCCACCGATCCCGAGCGCGAGCGTCCGTTTCCCACCGCGAAGGCCCGCGAGGTCCATCAGGCGGAAGAACCCGATTCCCGCAAAGATCGCCATTGGAATCATCAGGTACTCCGTGTGTCGGTACGGAATCAGGACGCGCGGTGCCGCGGCGATTCCCACGGCGGCCGAACCGAGGAGCGCGGCGAGCCAGCTGTTCGCCTGCAGCCCGTCCGGGAGGAAATCGCTGAACGGTCGGCCACATGCCGCGAACGACAGGAGGAGGACGAGCGGGACGAAGTAGAGGAGGCCGATCGCGGGCACCCGGAAGGTCGTCCCCGGAACCCCGCTGACGACCGAGACCACCCCGATCACGAGGAACGTCCCCGCGGCCGCGGCGTACGCCGCCGCGGGACGGCGAAGCGCCGGATACCGTGGCCGATACCGCCAGGCGAGGCGGGCTCTTGCAAGAACAATCCCAGCGAGGAAGACGAGGCCCGCCGGGAACAGGGCGAGCAACGCCCACCACGGTTGGATGCTCACATCCGGCAGGATCGACTCCCGAAACGTCGTCGCGTACCCGAGCCAGTACACGAACGTGCCGGCCATGAGGACGCTCGCGAACCCGACCTCTCGCTTCGCGCCCGGCGTCCACCGCCACGGACGCGCGAGCCCTTGAACGACGATCGTCCCGAGGACCATGATGAGGAAGAAGTACAGCGAGAGATGGTGCGTCGCGATGAGGGTCGCCGTGACTAGGAGGAGCGGCACCATCGCCCGACCGTCCCTCCGAAGACGCACGAAGCAGAGCAGGCCCGCGACGGCGAGGAGCTCCCCAACGGTGGCCGGCGCCGTGTGCGCCGTCGTGTAGGCGACCGGGATCGCACCCGCAAGGAACGCGGCCGCGAAGAGGGCGAACCGGTCATCGCCGGTCATCCGACGGCCAACGAGGAACATCGGGAGGACCGCGAGGGCACCAAGGACGGGGACGAGCAAGTTGATCGTCGTCGGCACGTCGACGCCGCCAAGGTCGACGACTCCCGCTTGAACGAAGAACATCCCCGGGAAGTAGGGATACGTCACGCCCCAACCGTAGTACGGGGTCGCGACGTGCGCTCCACGGACGAGCACTCGCAAGATCGCGAAGTACTCGCCGGTATCGGAGCCCCAATAGAGGAAGGACCAGAGCGGCGCGAGCCGCACCGCGATCGCGATGAGCGTCACCGCGGCCAGCGCGATGGCCGTCGACTTCCTCATTCGCTCGCGAACCGGCCCCCGCTACTAAAGGGTTATCCGCGGTTCGTCGCGCGTCCGGAAAACATTGACGCAAACTATTTCACCGCGGCCTTTCTGTCCCGCGCGATGGCGCGCCGCTGCCCGGAGTGTTACGCCGAACTGCCGGAGGACGCGGTATGGGTGTGCCCGACGTGCAAGTACACGCTTCGGACTCCCGCCGCCGCAAAGGCCGGCATCGCATTCATGGTCCTCGGCTTGGCCCTCCTGGGCGCTTTCGTGTACGGTCCAGATCAGATCGGTCTGCGGTCGGGCTTGGTGCCGACGGACCTCGCCAACGTGACGATCGCGAACTTCCCCCTGCTCGTCGTCGGCGCGTTCGGGATCGGCGCCTTCCTCGTCGCGACCGCGGCCCTGAAGATCCGATCCGAGCAGGCGAAGGTCTTGTCCGCCTAGAAGAAATCGTCGAGCTTCAGATCTTGCGTCTTGTCGTTCGTGAATAACGACGTGATCGCGTCTTCGATCAGATCGATTCGCTGGCGCAGATAGTTCGAGACTTCGAACTGTTGGCTGATCCGCTTGGAGATTTCGAGGTACTTCTTCACCGAGCTCTCGTGGACCGTCAGCGTGAGGTTTCCCCCGCAAGCGAGGCATTTCCCCCGGAGCGGGATCCGGCGGTACTTCTCCCCGCACTTCGTGCAACGGACCTGCTGACTCGAGAACGCCTTCAGGTTTCCGATCAGGTCCGGCAGGAAGTGGTGGACCACGATCCGCGCGACGACGTCGTTCGGGTCGACGGCCCGGATTCGGAGCGCGAGCTCGAGTTGTTTGTCGATCTTCTCCGCCATCGAGCCCTCGCCATACGCGGACGCGAGCGGGCCTTGCGCGACATCGGTCGTCTCGTGCGTGAAGGAGAACCCTTCATACTGCAAGACGCTCCCGATCCGTTTGCTCACCGTGTCGATCTGCGGCTCGATTTCCTTCGGATGCGCAAAGCGTTCCGCGGCCTCGTACAGCGATGTCGGATACGCCGGCATGACATCGAGGTTGTGGGCCTCCTTGTCGATCTCGTTCGGATCGATGCGGGACGTCAAGACCAGCGGCGCGTCCATGAGCCCGCCGCGTTTGTCGGGGAGGAACGCGCGGGAGAAATTGACGAGACAATCGAGGAGAAGGATCACGGAATCTTCGTCGCCGTCGCAGTTTCGCCGTCGCGCCGCGATGAGGTACGGATGGGCGAAGCACGCGTTGGCGTCCGTGAATCCGACGATGCGCGCCAAGACGCCGCCGCTCGTGTGCGGGGCGAGCGTGACGACGAGGTGGCCGAGCAAGTCCTCGGGCGACTTCGCGCCGTAGAAACGGCCGAGGCCGTAGAGCCGCTCGAGCAGGTCGTCGATGAATCCCGCCACGCGGACCAGGTATTCCCCGCACGAGCGCGCGGCGATGATGTCTTGCGGCCGCAGCTCGACGGTCTGATCGTCCCGCTCGAGGGGACGGCCGCTGCGGTCCCGCGTGTATCCGAGGCGTCGAGCGGTCTCGACGGAGATCCCCACTTCGTGCGGCGTGAAATGCGTGAGCGGCAGGTTCGTCATGTCGAACCGAGTCGTGCCGTCCTTGAACACGTAGACGTCGTGCTTCGCACGGAGGACGCCTTTCTCGATCGGCTCCGGCGTCTTTGTCCGCGAGATCATCCCCTGGACGGCCTTGATCTCCGCCGGTTTCGTCTCGCCGGTCCGTTCGAGCGCCGTCCGCAGGACGTCGGCCAAGGGGATGCGCTGCCGCGTCGGCCCGTTTCGGGAGACTGTGTGTCCCCCGCACGAACATTTCGGGAGAAACCACCGCTTGCCGCACGACGCGCAGATTCGCAGGCCCACTTCGACCTCGATCGTCTCCTTCGAGGCCGCCTCGAGCAGGAGACGCTGGGCCCCTCCTTCGTGGCCGATCGGGAAGAGCGAGTGGGGCGCCGGTTGCATCTTTCGAGGGGCCGATTTCTCCGGGCGGGCCATCCGAGCGCCGATTCGTGTGGGCCCGCGGGCTTTGATGGTGAAACCCGCGAGCTCCGACACGAAGGCGAGGGGATCGTCGCTCGCGGGAGCCGGGGTGAGACGCAGCACCGGCCCGGCTTCGATCCCAAGCGCCGCGAGCAATGCGGTGGTGTGGCGCTCCACGACGACCTCGGTTCCATGAACTCGGTAGGTGGCCCCGAGCCGCACGAGCCACTCCCGCGGTTCCTCGTCGCCCGGCACGACCAGGTGCCCGTCGTCGATTCGCCCGTGGGCCGCGACGAGTTCGCGGAGGCGCGTCAATTCCTCCACGGTCAGATCGTGGAAGAACAAGTTGTGTCGCGGGTGGAGCGGGATGCCGAGTTCCCGAGACCAGATGATCGCCTGGGGTCCGTCGACATCCTCCCATCCGTCCGGAAGATGGCCGAGCTTCTCGCGCAGGAGCGCGCCGTACCATTCGAGGGAGAACGCCCCGGGCATCAGGACGTGGTTGTTCTCCAGGAACTCTCCGAAGGGCACGAGGATTTCCCCGAGATCTGCGATGACCCGGACGTGTGGCGTGAGACGTTTCGCGGCGTCCGCGTCTGCGACCTCGACGAAATCGCCGGAGTCGAGGACGACGAGCGGTCCCTCGATCCGGTCGCACGGCGTGACGGCGCCGGCCTTCCCCGGGCGTTCGGTCTTGATCTGCGTTCCGACCGCGATGAAGTCGTCGAGGATGTGCATCGTCGCCGGATGGAGGGCGAGGGCGGCGAGGCCCGTGGCCCGCGTCCGACCGTATCGGAGCCGCAGGCCGCCGGGTCGACTCGGGTGGCAGAGGACCGGCCGGCCCGCGACGATGTTCTGGATGAACACCTCGCTCGGCTCGACGCCCAATTCGTCTTTCGTGTCCTCGGGCCGCGACTCCTTCTGCGCGAGGTATTCGTCGATGAATTCCCATCCGTCGATCCGGAGTTTCTTCACGTGCTTCTGGATCTTCGGCGCCTTCAGGCACATCCCGTCCGCGATAACGAGGCACGCGCCCCCACGGATCCGGTTCGTCTCGATCCGCGGGAGGTCGCGATGCCCGCTGATTTCCGCGTCCTCGGTGCCTTCCCCGTTGATCGCGACGGGACAGTTCGACACGATGAGCGAGATCTCCTCGTCGGACGGCGTGTACTGGAGGTGTTGCGCCTGGCGGTACAGCGGGATTTCCTCCTTGAAACGCTCGACCTCCTCTCGCGTCGGCACGTAGCGTCCCAGACCGAGCTCCCGCCGTACGATGTCGGCGATCAGCACGCTCAACGCCTGGCCGGTCCCGCCCGCGGAGCGGATCGGACCGGCGTACGACAGGTCGACGTACGAGGTGCCGTCCCGGTTGCGCTTGATCTTGACGCCCGCGAGGCCTTCGAGCGGCGCAACGAGGATTCCTTCCGTCAGGATGGCGAGGCCGACCCGAACCGCCCGCTCGACGGCCTTCTCCTTGCTCGTCGCCGGTCGCACGGCCATTTCCTTCGCGACGAGGATCGCTAGCTCTTCCCGGTCGTGGGTCTTCGCCAGTTCCCGGATCCGACGCGCGACGCCTTCGACCTCGTAGTGCTCGAGGAGCCGTTCGACGCGCGATGCCAGGTCGTCCGTCAGCGGGATCTCCACGTTCAGTTCCGGATCGAAACCCCGCGTCCTTGCGGCCCGGGCGACCGCGTATGTCGCCTCGACCTGCTTCAGCAGGCCCGCGAAATAGCCGCGGACCTCCTCGGAAGCGACCGGTGAACCCATTCCATCCCTTCGAGAGCGCGAGCGGCGGGTCGTATCCGGGGTATCTCGTATATGTCTTTGCGTCGCGTGACGCGCGAATCTTCACGTGTGAAGCTTTATCGCTCTCGAATGTCGTGAACGCACCGGCGATGTTGCAGGTCCGGAATCCCGACGCATTCCAAGAGTCTGTCGTGAAAGCCAACGAGCCGACCGTCGTCATGTTCTGGGCCACGTGGTGTCCGTTCTGTCGGCGGTTCAAACAGGAATTCGAGAAGCTCGCCGCCGGGCGACCGTGGCGATTCGCGGCCGTGTACCTGGACGACGAGGACAACCCACTCTGGGAGGACTACGCGGTCGACGTCGTCCCGACCCTCGCGCTGTTCCGCGACGGGAAGGTCGTCGACCGACTGGACGGAATCCTCGGGTACGGGATCGACCAAAAGATGGTCGACGAGTTCGTTCGCCGACTCCAACCGGAACTCGCGTGAGCATTCGATTTCGTGCCTGATTCTCAGGTCGGCACGTTTATCGGGCTCCCGCCGGGATGAAATCGCGTGCGTAAGATTCGGAGTGGAATCTACGGACTCAACCCGCTTTTGGACGGCGGCATCAACGAGAACAGCACGACCGTCGTGATCGGTCGATCCGGCGCGGGCAAGACCACCCTCGCGACGCAGTTCATCCGCCGCGGCTTGCAGGACGGCCAGGAAGGCGTCTTCGTCTCGCTCGATGAGAACAAGGAGCAGATCATCCGCGAGGCGGTCGAGATGGGCTGGTCCGACATCCTCGACTACCTCGACAACGAGCTCCTCGTCTTCATCGATGCGTCGGGCCGAGAGTTTTCCAATTTCATTCGCAAAGAACTTCCGGCGTTCGTCGCGGACTGGAAAGGCAGCAACGCTCGAATCGTCGTCGACCCGCTCACGCCGGTCCTGTGGTCGACGAAGGACCTGTACGAGCAACGCGACCTAATTGGCTACATGTTCAAACAGACGCGAAAAGTGGGAACGGTCCTGTGCACGCTCGAGGAACACGGCCCCGGGGACCTCGCGGGTCCCGAGACCGTGATCCCGATGTACTTGGCGGACTGCGTCGTCCACCTGAAGTTCAACAGTGACCACGCGAGCCCGTCGCGTCTCCTGAACATCGTCAAGTGCCGCAACAGCCGACACAGTCCGTCGGCGCACGCGTTCCAGATCGTCCGCGGCCTCGGGATCGTGATCGAAGGCGTCGATGGCCGAAAGCCCGCCTCGGCGAAGGCACCGTCCCAGCTCCGTCAACTCTTGCTCACCCATTCGATGCCGAAGAACGTGCGCGACGCGCTCGAGAAATCCTTGGATGGACTCACGGACGACGACTTTCGCACGCTGAAGCCGGAGCAAGTCCTCGACCTGATTATCCAGGAGTACCAGGGGGCGTGACGTGGCCCGCGGGCTGGGTCGTGCCCTGCAGCGGGCCGTGTCCCGGGAAGGGACCGATGTCGACTTGGACGGCGAGGGCCGCAGCCTCGCGAACGCTCGGCGTCGGCAAGTGTTCCGGTACCTCTGTCTTCGACCGTGCGCCCGGATCGGAGACATCAGTCGGGACCTGAAGATGTCCCCCGCGACCGTGCGCTGGCACACGTGGGACCTCATCGAGAACCGGTACCTCCAGTCCGAGGGCGTGAGGGTCTTTCCCTCCGGACTTATCGATCCGGGGGACGTGCCTCTCTTTGCGGCCCTTGCCGCGGCCGGTCGGGCCGCCGTCCTCGCGGCGGTGTCCGACGTCCCCGGCCTCTCGTTCCAGGAGATCGCGTCCCGCGTGGGGCTCACCCGACAGTCCGTGAGCAAGGTCGCCTCAGAACTCGTCGAATTCGGTCTCGTGCGCATCCTCGACGACGGTCGCTTCCGCCGCGTTCATCCGACCGTTCTCCTTGCCCGGAAGCGCGAGGCAAACCGGGCCCGCGCCGAGGCGTTCGGGGAGGCGCTCCTCCGGCGATTGTCAGACGAAGGTCTGGCGCCGGAACTCGTGCGACGCGAGGAAACGACCCTGCTGGTCCGATTTGGCACGGGAGCCCAACGGGTCCTCTTGGAAGTCCCGGTCGATCCGTACGAGACCTCGTGGAAGGCACCCGTCTGAAGGCCATGTTAACGGATTGAATAGACGGCGTGATACGGACGATACAACGCGCTTTAAGTAGCACGTGGACCCCCACTCGACGATGGACGAGAGCTACCTCGAGTGGCTGATCGGACTCCCGGGATTCGGCGAGGCAAAGGCCCGGCGAGTCGCCGAGCGGTTCCCCTCGTTCGAACTGCTGCGGGCCTCCAACCGCGAGCAACTGTCCGCGGTCGAAGGCGTCACGTCCGGGGACATCGAGACGCTCCTGGGTCTTCTCTCGGACGGATCGGGACGGGACGCATCGGGCCAGCTCTTCCTCTGTCCGCAATGCGGCTCCTTCGCCGGGACCGCGGCGAAATCGTGCCCATCCTGCGGCGTCGAATTCGAAGCCTCGGCGGACTCCGGTTTGTCGGACCAGATTGAAGACTTCGTCGCCGAAGAGGACGCACCGGCCCGGATGTGCCTCACGTGCGGTGCGGGGATGGGCAGCGGGGCGACGAAGTGCGACGTTTGTGGACGTTCGTACACTCCCGAGGAAATCGCGCTGCTCCCTGGGTTCCAGCCGGATCTCGGCGAGAGCGCGCCGTTCTGTTCCCGCTGCGGCGGATACCTGTTCTCCGATGAAACCGAGTGCGCGATCTGCGGCACGGCGGTCGCTTCGTCGAAGCCGCTCGGGCCGTCGGTCAACGCGAAAGGCGTCGTGAAGGACTTCTTGACGCGCTGGCAGCGGATGGCCCCGGCCGTCCCAGCACTATCGGAGACGGACCGGCTTCAGGAAGAACTCGAACACTACGACCGCCTCCTCGATACGGACTCGACGCTGGAGCGGGCCTGGGTCAACCGGGCGAAGATCCTTGAGAAGTTGGGGCGATCGAAGGAAGCCGCGGACTCCCTCGCGAAGGCCGCGGACCTGAATCCGGCGAAAGACCACGAGGATCGCCTCGAGGTCCAGAACATCCTGCGCGCTTCCGTCGACGCGTCGGCCCTCCCTGCTCGTTGGCGCCAACCGGCTGCCACGGCCGCGCCGAAGGTCGGCGAGACGCGACTCGTCGAGGCCCTCAGCCACTACGATTCCCTCCTCCGCGCAGACCCCTCCTTGGCCGTGGCGTGGCGGACGAAAGGCGAGATCCTGGACCGACTCGGACGTCGCGACGAGGCCCGAGATTGTTTCGAACGCGCGGACCTGCTGGAGCGAGCGGAAGGCCGATCCCTTCAGGCGGCCGCAACCGGCCTACGGTCCAGCGGACTGGCGACTCCCCGTCCCGTCGGGTCCGGCCACGTGAACGGCCGCGTCAACGGCACGCGCGGCGGCCGGACGAACGGACGCACGAATGGCCGCACGAACGGGCGCGTGAATGGCCTCGCCGAGGGCCGCGTGAACGGATTGACGACCGGGGCCGTCAACGGACTCACGTTCGGCAAAGGGGCCACGAACGGGCTGGTCAACGGGAACGGATTCACGAATGGCCGCCGAGGACGTTATGGTCCCCCGCGGATCCCTGCCCAACCCCACTGGTCTCGATCCGTGGTCGGGATTGCGGCGGTCGTGGCCCTCATGGTCATCGTCCCGATCCTGGCGAGCATGCTGTCTCCTTCGCCGAGTGGGCCGTCGGCAATCATCCGGATCGACGGGGATTTCAGCGACTGGGCGAAGTTCCCGACGTACTCGATCAACCCAACGGTCGCAATCCAGAATCCGGCCGTGAATCTCCAGGCGATCAAGATCGCTGCGCAGGACCAAGAGCTGTTCGTGTACGCCCGGGTCCAAGGTCAGCTATTCCAAAGTGTTGCCGTGAACGAGACGGACAGTATGTTTGTGTTCCTCGACCAGGACAACAATCGGTTGACCGGCTACCCGATCGGGGATCTTGGGGCAGATTCGATGGTCGAGGTGACCGGATGGCAAGACTACCGCGGCGTCCAACACCAGGTCACGAGTTATCTGTTCGACGAGTCGGTGACCCCTCGGTCGAATGATTGGAACCGGTTCCGGCCCGGCGGATCCGCGCTGGCGGCCTTCAGCGGCTCGCAACTCGAACTCCGTACATCCGTGACCAATCCTGGGCGGGCGCGGGTTCTCGTATATTCCGCCGACAACCTCGGAGAACGCGTCCCCGCGGACGGCTCCGTTCAGGTGGGCCGAGCGACCCTGATCGTGGGCCAGCAGACGATTGCGCCGGATATCATCACGAGTCCGAACGTCACGATGCTTCGAATCACGCTGACTCCGATGGGCGGCGTGACGTCCCTGACGACGTTGAACCTGACACGCCTCGGGAACTCCACCGACTCCGTGAATCTCACCGCGTACCGGGACGATGGCAACGGAGTCCTCGACCCCGCGGATAGGCTGCTCGCGGTCGCTCCGGTGTTGGGGACCGCCGCAAGCTTGCCGATGAGCGAAAGCGTGGTCTCTCCCGCGGTCCTCTGGGTCGAGGCGCGCTGGACAAACTTCACACCGACGTCAACGTTTGGGCTGTCGATTGCAGGAGTCGGTTCCAACGGCACCGTGAGCTTCCGACCTCCGGAGACCGGCCTCGTCTACCTCGGAGCCGCGCCGACGAGTCTGAGGGTCGACGGCGCCTTCGGAGATTGGCGCGGTCGGCCGTACGGCCAGGATGCACTCGGCGATGTGACGAACCAGACCGGCGGGCTGCAATACGATGCCAACGTGGATCTGCTTGCGACGGCCGTCGACGTGGCGTCCAACTTCACCGGCTATGTCCGTGTGGACGGCCGCCTCTTGGGCGGCGAAGACATTCCGACGACTCGGATTCGAACGTATCCCGGCCCTCCCGCGACGAACGTCACCGTGGCGCCCCAGCCTCCAGCCCGAGGTGAGGACGTGGTGGATGCGTTCATCGACTCGGACAACTCGAGCGCAACGGGCCTGTGGTCCGATGTCCAAGGCAACGCCTATGGGTTCGACTACGCGATTGCGATCATCGGAAGGAACGGCGCGGTGAATTCGAGCGGCCTCTACGCGTTCGCGCCGGGGACCGCGAACCCGTGGACTTTCGTTCGACCGGTCGCGGTGGCGTTCGACGCCCATCGCATGGAGTTCGCCGTCAACGCGACGGCCCTGAACCTCACCGCCGGGTATCGGGTGGTCTACCTCGCGTCGGACTGGCGGCTCGGATACGATGTCGCGCTCCCCGACGCCGCCGTCGCCCGATTCCCGATCGCGGCCCAGGCGGCGACGAACGCGGTGATCAACGAGGTCTCGCCCCAGCCGAACCCGGAGTGGGCCGAGCTCGCGAACCCCACCGCGACTCCGATTTCCTTGAACGGCTGGAACCTCGCGCTGCTCCGGGGGACCAAACTCACCGTCATCTTTACGTTCACGACGCAGACCCTCGGTGCGTGGGGATCCGGCCTCGAGTACCTTTCAGTGGTCCTCCCTGCCAACTCGCTCCCCAACGGGAACGCTCAGCTGATGCTTCGGCAGGGGACCACGGTCGTCGACCAGACGACCTATTCTTCGAGCGTCGGGAGCGGTCAGACGTGGGCGCGGTTCAAAGACCCGATCACGGGAAAGCCAATGGACACGAACAACGACGCCGCCGACTTCTACGTCTCTCTGTCGCCGTCTCCAGGCCGGGGAAACGATCGCCACCGCCCGACGATCACGGTCGTCAAGATTGGGAGCCGGACCGTCGCGGCGCCTGGCGAGCTGATCACCTATACGTTATACTATAACAACACGGACACCGGGATGGCGAAGACGACTTGGATCAACGACACGCTGCCCTCCGGTGTCGTCTACTCGTCCTCGAGCGTTCCGTACAGCTACATCATCGGCCCGACCTACGGGTGGATGTTCACGAACGTCATGCCGGGGGCCCATTCCTTCACGGTCACGGTCCAGGTGACCGCGACGACAACGGATGGGCAGGTCCTTCGGAACACGGTGACCTTGGATTACACCGACCAGCTTTCCCGGCCTCTCCCGAGGAGCCGCGGATGGGCGAACACGACGGTTTCGCGGCCGACCATCACGGTCGTCAAGACCGCCACCCCCACGAACGCGAAAGCCGGCGACCTCGTGACCTTCCGGATCTATTACAACAACACCGGCTCCGTCGCCGCGGGCACGGTCACGATCAAAGACTCTTTGCCGACCGGCTTCGACTACATCGGGGCGACGCCTGCGCCGACCTGGAACAACGGGCGCACGTTCTATTGGAACTTCACGAACATCGCGCCAGGCCCGCACAGCCTCACGATGACCGCCCGCGTGAACGCGAGCTTCAGCGGCACGCAGCTCGTGAACTGGGCGTTCCTCAACTACACGACCGTCGGCGGGTACCCGCTGACCGGAAGCACGTCCTCGGTCACGGTCTCGATCCCCGAGCTCTCCGACATGATCTTTGTCGCGGTGGTCCCCGTCATCATCCTCGGTCTGAAGGTCCGGGCGAAGCGCCGCTCGAAGGAATAGAGAGTGGCTGACAGCGTTCCAAGGACCAACGGCCGTTAGAACGGCACGGTTCGTCGTCCACCACAAGGATGGACGGCTAGCGTGCCTAGGTCGTCGGCCCAAGCCTTCCTCAAAGGAAGGCAGGCTTCGCGCAGGCTCGCGCACTGCACTACCGCAGGGAACGTGGGCGGGCTTAACTTCCGGGTTCGGGATGGGACCGGGTGTATCCCCGCCGCTTTGGCCGTCAAACCACTGCTGAGACGGCGAGGGGAGGCTCGGTATATCAGGATTTCGAAGGACGGTGTCTAGCGACCGAGGCCGAGCACCGCGAGAATGAGGTTCCCCGCGAAGAAAGCGAGCAGGAATCCGACGAAGAGCGGGAGCATGAACGGGGTCTTCGGCGTGACCCACGCGCGATCGACTCCTGTGGCGCGCAGCCGGGCAATGTCTTCGACGGGATTTTCTCCGCGCTTCGGGAACAGGACGAGGACGTGTTCTCCCGTGGGCGTGATTTTCTCCATGAGCCATGCGTGGGTGGGGAATGAATCGAGCCGGGCACGGTAACCGAGGAACGCCTGCGGGATTGCGAGGTCTCCTCGGAGCGCGTTGAAGAGGAACAGTCCGATCGGGATGGCCAGCGACACGATCGCCGCGTCCACCCAGACGACCAGCGAGAACGGGAAGACGGTCCGCAGGACCGAATCGACCCGCGGGTCCGGCATGAAGAGCGGAAAGGGCAGGGCATTCGGATAGGTCGGGACCAGGAGCGTGATCGCCATCAGGCCTTTGGCATCCGCGCCGCCGTGGAGCACGCGGAATCGGTAGAACCCTTGATACACGACGATCATGACGGGCATCGATGCCAACTCGGGAGTCGATCCGGAGGCCGGAACGGCCCCCGCGAACGCGAGCGGCGCGAGCCACATCGCCCCGGCAAGGAGGAACACCGCGATCCGGATTGGCCGGGCGTGGAAGCCGTCCTGTTCCGTCAGGGGCCGGCCGAAGAAGACGGCGTAGAAGAGAAGCGCCGCGGAGCCCGCGAACGACCACGCCGGCCAAGGCGCGGATTCCACCACGAGTTGCGCGGCGAGGATGGCGAGTCCCAGCGTTCCGAGGCCGGTCCACAGCGGGTCGCGGACGCGTCGCGTCCGAAGGTCGGACGCCGCCGCGACGACGAGAAAGGCGGTGCCGGCCGCGAGTCGCGTCGCCGCGAACGCGTCCACACGTCCGCATCCCAGCGTCGTTATTTCAAGGGTTGCGTGATCCGCTTCATGGGTCGCAAGACCTGCGTTTTTCTCGGTAACGACTAAATAGACCCTAGCGAATAGCGCAAATCGTCGAAGGATTTTCTCGAATCCCTCCGAGGACCGACATGATGGAGCCGCGGCGAATGAAGGTGAAAGTCTGCCTCGTCGGCGAGCACGCCGTGGGCAAGACCTCGCTGATCAAACGCTACGTGCTGAACGAGTACGACGACCGATATATCGTGACGCTCGGCGCGAAAGTCTCCAAGAAAGAACTCGCGCTTAATCCGAAAGGCGGGGACGCGATCCAGATGGACATGACGATCTGGGACATCATGGGCTCGAAGGGATTCCGCGAGCTCCTTCGCGAGGCGTACTTTCACGGGGCGCAGGGGATCCTCGCCGTCGCCGACATCACCCGATACGACACGCTCGAGGATCTCGACTCGTGGGTCGAGTCCGTGTTCCGGACCGTCGGCGAGATCCCGGTCGCGTTTGCGATCAACAAGATGGACCTGAAGGACCAAGCCGCGTTCGGTGAGGAGCAGGTGAAACAAGCCACGGAGGCCTTCGAAGCCCCGTATTTCTTCAGCTCCGCGAAGACCGGCGAGAACGTCGAGCTCGTGTTCCGGACGCTCGGCGAAACGATCGCGAAGACCGCCGCGAAATCCGCGTCGCAATCGTAGTCCCGCCCGCGCCTCATCGGGATGTGCCGCCGCGTGTTCAACCGTTCCAGCTCACCGCCATAGGCTCAAGTAGCCGGCCCATTCTCCGCCCCTCCGTGTCCGGTGCCGGACCCGCGTCGGCCTCCGTTCGCGTGCGAGTCACCCGGGACCTCGGCCTGTTCGACATCACGATGGCGGCGCTCGGTGCGATGGTCGGCGCCGCGATTTTCCTCCTGGTCGGCGCTGCGTACGCGGTCGCCGGTCCGCTCATCCTGTTAAGCCTCGCGGTCGCCGCGCTCATCGCGGCCCTCGCCGGCATGGCGTACGCCGAGCTCGCGTCGGGCCGACCCGATGCCTCGGGGGGCGCCTACGTCTGGGTGAGAAGCGCGTTGCCCGCGCCGAGCGGGTTCCTGAGCGGCTGGCTCTCGTGGGGCGGACACATCGCCGCCTCCGCGTTGAGCGCCCTCGGCCTCGGGATTTTCCTCGTCGAGCTCCTCCGTCCCTCGGTTCAATCGTCGTTTTTCGGGCCAAATCCGCTGGAGGTCAGCCTCGTCGCACTCGCGGTCCTCGGACTCTCCGCGGTCGCGCACTTCGCGCGCGTTCATCTCCCGCTCCGCGCGCTCGGCCGGTTGACGTTGGGGAAGATCCTCTTGATTGTCCTGGTTGCCGTCCTCGGGGCGATATCTATCTTCCAACCGGGTCTGCCGCGAGGATTCGTGGTCGGAGCGCCGGTCTCCTCGCTCGAGTTGATGCTCGGGGCGGGGGTGCTCTTCATCGCGTTCCAGGGCTTCGAGGTCGTCGCGCAACTGTCCGACCAAGTGAAGCACCCTGAGAGCAATGTGCCGCGAGGCGTCTTCGTCGCCCTGCTCCTCGCGTTCCTCGTCTACGGCGGGTTCTTCCTCGCGGTGCTCGGCAACGTACCGGCGACCACGCTGGCCGATTGGCCCGGGTGCGCGGCCTGCGTCGGCGGGTCGGAAGACATGGTCCTCTTGGGTGTCCGGTATTTCATCGGGCAGCCGTACGTGCGGGACGCCGTCCTGATCATCGGTGTCGTCTCGATGTACGGCGCTCTGAACTCGAACCTGACGGCGGCGATCAAGACCTCGTTCAGCATGGCGCGCGATCGCCTCCTTCCCGGGATTCTCGCACGGATCGGGGGACGCGAAGTGCCTCCCGCCGCCGTCGCCCTCACGTTCGTCGGCGCGGGGTTCCTCGTCTTCCTGACGATCGAGACGATCGCGATCTTGGCGAGCCTCGCCTTCCTCGGTCTCTTTGCGTTTGTCCACGCATCCGTCATCGCCTTGCGCCGGGGAGAGCGGCGGAGCGCGCCCGGTTTCCGGGTGCCGCTGGTGCCCGCGGTCCCGATGGCCGCGATCGCGCTGAATCTGGCCCTCGGAGCCCTGCTGTGGAATTACCCCGCGCGGAGCGACGCGCCGATTCCGCCCGGGACGTTCGCCACCCTCCTCGGCGGAGTCTGGCTCGCGGTCGGGCTCGCGTATCATTGGATCGGAGGCCGCCGAACCGCGGGCCGTCCGCCTTCGGCCAACGCGGCGGTGGAGGTGCGCGACATCCTGGCGACGTCGGAGGACCACGTGGAGCTGGAACGGTACCGCGTCTTCCTTCCCCTCCGGGAGTTCGAGGACGAGTCCCTCGTCGAACTCGGCGCCCGCATCGCCCGCGCCAAGAACGCGGAGCTCAGCCTCCTCCACGTCGTCGAGATCCCTCGGAACCTCCCGCCTAAGGCGATTCGCTTCCGGTACGTGGACGATCGGATTCGCGGGCTTCAGCGGCTCGCCCGGATCGGGGAGCACTTGGGAGTCGACACGCGTCCCGTGGTCAAGATCGGCCACAAGGTCTACGAGATCATCCTGGACACGATCCGTGAGGAGGCGGTGAACCTCCTCGTCATGGGTTGGCGGGGCGAGCGGATCGAAGGGGATCGCCGGGTCCTCGGGAGTAACATCGACTACTTGATCGAGAACGCGCCGTGCGACGTCATCGTGTTCAAGACCCAAGGTTTCCGACGGCCCCTCCGCCGGATCGTCGTGCTGACGAGCCCGATCTGGAGCCTCGAGGGGATCGACGACCTCGCGTTGATCCTGGCCGCCGAGGACCATCCCGTCGTCGAAGTCGTGGCGCTTGCAAGCGATCCATCGGAAGCCGAGCGCCTCAAGCAGGAGAGCACGCGCTTCGAGGGCCGCGCGCACGAGCGCGGCGTGACGGTCGAGCCGAAGGTCATCTACTCGACGCAATGGGAATCGGAGGCGTTGCGCGAGAGCGCCGAAGCATCATTGCTGATGATTCGTGCAACATCGCCCGGCGGGCTCCGAAAGTTCTCCCTCGGACCGGTCGAGGACCGGATCGTCAAGCTCGCGAAGTGCCCCGTCCTCATCCTGCGGAAGTGGACGTGATCGCCCCGCCCGCGCGGATTTAAGGTGTGGGGACGCTTCCGCGGCCGGGGGTGAGTCGACGGCGCTCTGGATGTCGCGGGAGCCGCTCCCGTGGCCCACGTTCGTGACGGTCTGGCGGGCGGCGTTTGTCCTTTCCGCCCTTCTCATCGCAGCCGGGATGACGGTGTCGATCGACCTCCAACCGCGCTCGTTCATCGTCCTCGCGACGACGACGAGCGCCCGCGATTCGGGTCTGCTAGACTACCTGATCCCATACTTTCAATCCGACACTGGAATCGGAGTCCGATACACCGCCGTGGGCACGGGCCAAGCGCTCGACCTAGGACGCCGTGGGGATGCAGATGTGGTCCTCGTCCATGCTCCGTCCGCGGAGCTCGCCTTCATGGCGGCCGGCCAAGGACTCTGTCGGAGTCCCGTGATGATGAACCAGTTCGTCGTCGTGGGTCCGAACCAGTCGGATCCCGCGGGCATTTTGGGCCTCACGAACGCGACGATCGCCTTCGAACGGATCCGAACGACGCATTCGCTGTTCATTTCTCGCGGCGACAACTCCGGCACAAACATCATCGAGAAGACGGTCTGGTCCTGGGTTGGCTACACCCCGTCGACCGCGAACGACACGTGGTACAAGGAATCTGGGCAGGGGATGGCCGCGACGCTGGACATCGCGTCCCAGCTCGTCGCATACACGCTCTCCGACGACGGCACGTTCCTCGTGCACTCCGCGAACCTGGAACTCCGAATCGACGTCCAGCACGATCCGGCGCTCCGGAACTTCTACAGCGTGATCCCGGTGAACCCGAGCGTCCACCCGAGCATCTTCGTCGCCGGCGCACTCCGCTTCGCGAAGTGGTTGACGTCGGCGAGGGGCCAATCCCTGATTGGTAATTACACCGCGGGAGGGGTCCGTCCGTTCCAGCCGGACGGGCAGGACCTGTGTCCATGACGGATTTCTCAGAGATCCTCCAGATCGTCGGGCTCTCGATCCTGGTGTCCGGGACGTCGACGCTCATCGGATCCGTCGTCGGCGTGCCCCTCGGCGTCCTCGTCGCGTTGAGGAAATTTCGCGGCCGGAACTTCGTGCGGACGGTCGCGTTCACGTTCTACGGATTCCCGCCGGTCCTCGCGGGCCTGCTCGTCTTCCTCATTCTCTCCCGGGGCGGCCCCCTGGGAGTCCTCGGTTTCCTCTTCACGCCAATCGGGATGATCCTCGCTCAGTCGGTCATCGTCATGCCGATCGTGATGGGCATCACGATCTCGGCGATGATGACGGTGGAGAAACGGCTCCACGACACGTCCCTCGCGCTTGGAGCGAACGAGCGGCAGTGGCGGACCACGGCTTTGCACGACGCCCGGGTCGGCGTATTCACGGCCGTCATGGTCGGTTTCGGCCGCGCGATCTCCGAGGTCGGGACCGTGCTCATCGTCGGCGGGAACATCCGCGGGCAGACGCGGGTCCTGACGACGGCTATTGTCCTCGAAATATCGCAGGCCCATTACGTCGAGGCCACGATCTTCGGAATCATCCTGTTCGTCATCGCCTTCGCCGTCTTCGCGTTCCTCCAGCGCTTACAGGCGAAAGGGGTCGTATGAGCGCGGCCCCGCTCTCCCTGCAGGGAATCCACAAGTCGTTCGGGGCTAAGCAGGTCCTTCGAGGTTTGGACGCCGACGTGCGGGCCGGCGAAATCTTTTCGATTGTCGGTCCGAGCGGAGCCGGGAAGACGACCGCGCTTCGCCTCCTGGATCTCCTCGAATCGCCCGACGCGGGCCGGATCACGTTCCACGGGAAGTCGTATCCCATCCGTTCGTCCGAGTCGCTCGCGCAACGGCGCCGCATGGCCCTGGTGATGCAGAACCCGACCGTGTTCCGCGCGACGGCGTTCGAGAACGTCGCGTACGGGCTGTGGCTGCGAGGGGTGCCGGACGCCGAACTCCGCGGGCGCGTGTTCGCGGGCCTCGACTTCGTCGGACTGTTGGAAGCCGCAAAGGAGCCGGCCGAAAAGCTCAGCGGCGGCGAGCAACAGCGCATCGCCTTCGCCCGAGCGGCCGTGCTGAACCCAGAGATTCTGCTGCTCGACGAATTTACCGCGAACCTCGACCCGTTCAATGTTCGCCTCCTCGAACAGTCGATCCTGCGGTACCGCCACGAGACGGGATGCACGGTCGTGATCGTCACGCACAACTTGTTCCAGGCCAAGCGCCTCGCGGATCGGGTGGCGTTGCTCCTCGACGGCCAATTCGTCGAGGTTGCGCCAGCGGCAGACTTCTTCGACCATCCGGCGCGGGCGGAGACGCGCGCGTTCCTATCGGGCGAAATGGCGTACTAGTCAGATGAGGGTGACGTCGACCGTCTCCACGCTCCCGACTCCAGGGATGGCGGCCAGGGACTGCTCCAGCGGGTCGGACCCTCCAGATGCGTCGCTCACGACCGCCACCGCGAGAATCGCCTTCAGACCGAACGCGACGGGCTGCTCGCGCAGATCCCGCAGGGCGCTCCCGAGCGTCGACCGGACCCGCGACCGGATCGACTCGAGGTCCGTGTCGGCATCGTCGGGCATGATTCGGAACGTGACTGCCACGGATCCCATCGCGCACCTCACGGCCCAGTAAACGAACAGACCGGGCACCGGTAGGAAACGGATTGGTCGCGGCATCGCGCGCACCGCCCGATCTTCCCTTGGCCGCAGCTCGGGCACGGGAACAAGGTCGTGCCTTTTCCGGAGAGGACGGCGCCGCACGAGGTGCAGCGGCTCTCGACACGAATCACGAAACGCGGGATGAAGTGGGTCTATAAATCGTTGTGCTCCCGAGCTATCTATATCCTGCGATTTGAATAATTATGGCTCCTCCGATCCGATCCGGCCAATGAGGTTCGCGCGCACCGCAAACTTTAATACGAAGGCTCGTTTTGGCAAACGGTCGCATGTCGCCGCCGCTAGCCGGAGGGCCCGTAGCTCAGCTAGGTAGGATGGCGAACCAACACCGTCCCTAGAAAGAGCATCCGGCTTTTAGCCGTCCTTCTTCACCGGAGAACGGAAAGAAACCGGGTGGTCCGGGGTTCGAACGGGCCCTGCGGACCGCGCGGGGTCCCCGAAAGTCCCCGCGGGCCCGTACGGCTCGCGCGCGCGTGGCATGCCAGGTGGAAAACGGTCGCCCAGGGAGGACCTCCCCTTGAGGTTTAACGTGTTGGAGCATCAGCTAGTACCAGAGCATCGCCTCGTGCCGGAGGAAGAGGCGGAGCGGGTCTTGAAGGCGATGAAGATCACGAGAGACCAGCTCCCGAAGATTCGGAAGAGCGATCCCGTGATCCAGGTCCTCGAGAAGATCGAGGGGCCCATCGAGGAAGGCCGGATCATCCGCGTCACACGGGTGAGCGGGACCGCGGGCGTGTCGGAGGCCTATCGCCTCGTCATCGGGAGGTAGAACATGCGCGAACTCATCGATGCGTTCTTCCGAGAACGCTCCATCGTCAACCATCACATCGCCTCGTTCAACGACTTCCTTCCGACGATCGACAATCCGAATTCGCGGATGCAACGGATCGTGGACAACCTGCGCTCGTCCCCCGAAGACGAACGCCGCGGCATCATCAAGCTCGACGAGGACCGGACCGAAGGCGACGTCATCGAGATCCGGATCGGCCGGAAGCGGGACGACCGCGGACGGATCGACCTCGAGGCGAAGCCGACGATCACGCTGGGCCTGCCGGTCGTCAAGGAGGCGAACGGGGCCACGCACCCGCTCAACCCGATGGAAGCGCGCCTGCGGAACCTGAACTACACGGCCCCGATCTACCTCGACTTCACGGTCATCGAGAACGGCATCGAACGGGAGCCGGAGCGGGTGCACATCGGCAATTTCCCGATCATGGTCAAGTCGAAGCGGTGCCTCCTCTACAAGGAAAACATGGAGACGGAAGGGGAGCTCACGTCCGACGAGTACAAGCGCAAGCTCATCGAGATGGGCGAGGACCCGTACGACCCGGGTGGCTACTTCATCATCGGCGGGACGGAGCGGGCCCTGATCTCGCTCGAGGATCTCGCGCCGAATCGCGTCCTCGTCGAGTTCAACGAACGCTACGGCCGCAAGGTCGAGGTCGCGAAGGTCTTCTCGCAGAAAGAGGGATACCGCGCCCTCACCCTGATGGAGAAGAAGAAGGACGGGCAGCTGATCGTCAGCGTGCCGACCGCGTCCGGACAGATCCCGCTGATCATCCTCATGAAAGCCCTGGGCATGGAGAAGGACGAGGACATCTACAACGCGGTCGTCTCGACGCCCGAGATGGCGAACATCGTCTACGCGAACATCGAGGAGTGCCAGAACAAGAAGATCTACCCGCCGAACGGGATCTTCACGCGCGACGACGCGATCAGTTACCTCGAGAAGAAGTTCGCGACGGGCCAGGCGAAGGAATACCGGATCAAGAAGGTCGAGTCGATCCTCGACCGCTCGCTCCTCCCGCACCTCGGCGACACCCGCGAGGACCGGATCAAGAAGGCGATCTTCCTCGGACGCGTCGCCCGCACGGTCCTCGAGCTGTCCCTCGGCATGCGCCGGGAAGACGACAAGGACCACTACGCGAACAAGCGGCTGAAACTCGCGGGCGACCTGATGGAGGACCTGTTCCGGGTCGCCTTCGCGAACCTCGTGAAGGATCTCAAATACCAGTTGGAGCGATCGTACGCGCGGCGCCGGGAGCTCAAGATTTCCTCGGCGATCCGTCCGGACCTCCTCACGCAGCGGCTGCTCCACGCGCTGGCGACGGGCAACTGGGTCGGCGGCCGCGCCGGCGTCAGCCAGCTCCTCGACCGAACGTCGAACATGAGCGCCTTGAGCCATCTTCGGCGCGTCACCTCGCCGCTCACGCGGTCCCAGCCGCACTTCGAGGCGCGCGACCTCCATCCGACCCAGTGGGGCCGCCTCTGTCCGAACGAGACGCCGGAAGGCCAGAATTGCGGGCTGGTCAAGAACTGCGCCCTCGTGATCGACGTGTCGGAGGGATTCCCCGAGGAAGAGGTCAAGCTCCTCCTGGCCGACCTCGGGACGAAGCAGGTCAAGGGCCAGCAGACCCAGCTCACCCGCGTCTACGTCAACGGGGATCTCGTCGGGCTCCATGAGGACCCGAAGGTGCTCGTGGCCGAGATCCGGGAGCGTCGGCGATCGGGCCTCCTGAGCCACGAAGTCAATGTCCGCCTTGACGAGAACATGGGAGAGATCATCATCAACTGCGACGAGGGCCGGATCCGGCGCCCGTTGCTCGTCGTGAAGGATGGCCACATCGTCTTCTCGCGCAAGCACGTGGACGAACTGAAGATGGGCCGCCTCCGGTTCTCCGATCTCGTCCGGAACGGGATCGTCGAGTGGATCGACGCGGAAGAAGAGGAAGACACGTTCATCGCGATCTATCCGTACGACGTCCCGAGCCGGTGCAAGGAGTGCAAGCACCCGCTGAGCCGGAACGACGTCACGTGGGCGAATATGGGAAGCCGTGACGACGAGGCCGAGCTCCTGTGCGCGCATTGCCACAAGACGTTCACGGTCAAAGCGGCGATCACGAAAGAGCACACCCACATCGAGGTCGACCCGATGGTGATCCTCGGGGTCGCCTCCGGCGTGGTCCCCTATCCCGAGCATAATTCTTCGCCGCGCGTCACCATGGGCGCCGGGATGGCCAAGCAGTCCCTGGGCCTCGGGTCAAGCAACTACCGCCTGCGGCCGGATACCCGAAGCCACCTGCTCCACTACCCGGAGCAGCCGCTCGTGCAGACGGACTCGATGAAGTACGTCTCGTTCAACGAACGACCCGCGGGCCAGAACTTCGTCGTCGCGGTCATGTCCCACCACGGATACAACATGGAAGACGCGATCGTCATGAACAAGGCCTCGATCGATCGCGGCCTCGGGCGCTCGTCGTTCATGCGAACGTACCGCGCGGAGGAACGCCGCTACCCGGGGGGCCAGGAAGACCACTTCGAGATCCCGTCCCCGGACGTCCGAGGCGCCCGCGCGGACCTGTCGTACGCGAACCTCACGCCGGATGACGGCCTCATCTCGCCGGAGGTCCTCGTCCAGGGCGGCGAGGTCCTGATCGGGAAGACGAGTCCGCCGCGGTTCCTCGAAGAAGAGACGGACTTCCTGACCCCGCAGAAGCGCCGCGAGACGTCTGTCACGGTGCGGCACGGGGAGAGCGGCTGGGTCGACTCCGTCATGCTCACGGAGAGCGAGAACGGCTCGAAGCTCGCGAAGGTGAAGGTGCGCGACCTCCGGGTCCCGGAGCTGGGTGACAAGTTCGCGTCCCGCCACGGGCAGAAGGGCGTTATCGGGCTCATCGCGCCCCAGGAAGACATGCCCTTCACCGCGCAAGGCATCATCCCGGACCTCATCATCAATCCCCACGCGATCCCGTCCCGGATGACCGTGGCCCACGTCCTCGAGCAGATCGGCGGAAAGGTCGGCTGCCTCGAAGGCCGGTTCATCGACGGCACGCCCTTCTCCGGCGAGCGCGAAGAGGCGATGCGAAATGCCCTCGTGGAGAATGGGTTCCGGTCAAACGGCAAGGAGATCCTGTACGACGGCCGCACGGGCCGCATGATCCCCGCGGAGATTTTCATCGGCGTCATCTACTACCAGAAGCTCCACCACATGGTCTCCGGCAAACTCCACGTCCGGTCCCGTGGGCCGGTGCAGATCCTCACGCGGCAGCCGACGGAAGGACGGTCCCGCCAGGGTGGCCTGCGGTTCGGCGAGATGGAACGGGACTGCCTGATCGGCCACGGCGCCGCCATGGTGATCAAGGACCGCCTGCTCGACGAATCGGATGGGACGATCCAATATGTGTGCGGCAACCCGGACTGCGGTCACTTCGCGATCAAAGATCGGAAAGGGAACCTCCGATGTCCGGTGTGCGAGAACACGTCGAAGATCTATCCCGTCCAGACGTCGTACGCGTTCAAGCTCCTGCTCGACGAACTCCTGTCCTTGGGGGTCGTCATGCGTCTGCAGCTGGAGGACATGCGATGATGTCTTCCATGAGGGGGGTCACGAAGCGAATCCAGGCGATCAAGTTCGCTCTCCTGAGCCCCGATGAGATCCGCCGGATGTCGGCGACGAAGATCATCACGGCCGACACGTACGACGACGATGGCTTCCCGATCGACATGGGCCTGATGGACTCCCATCTCGGGGTCATCGAGCCCGGCCTCCGGTGCAAGACGTGCGGCGGGAAAGTCGACGATTGCCCAGGTCACTTCGGCCACATCGATCTCGCGATGCCGGTGATCCACGTCGGGTATGTGAAGGACATCAAGAAGCTCCTCCAGGCGACGTGCCGGAAGTGCGGCCGCCTCCTGCTCACGCGACAGCAAGCGCAAGAATACATGGCGGAGATGGAACAGGTCGAGGAGCTCGGTGGCGACGTGACGGAGGTCGGGTTCGTCACGAAGGAGACCGCGCGGGAGGCCCAGAAGCGGCAGCGCTGTCCCCACTGCGGCGAGGAACAGGGAAAAGTCACCCTCGACAAGCCGACGACCTTCCGCGAGGACGGTCACAAGCTCACGCCGAAAGAGGTGCGCGAGCGCCTCGAGCGGATCCCGAACGAGGACCTCCGCGTCCTCGGGATGAACCCGGAGGTGGCACGGCCCGAATGGATGGTCCTGACCGCGCTGCTCGTCCCGCCCGTCACCGTGCGTCCGTCGATTACCCTCGAGAGCGGCGACCGCTCGGAGGACGACCTCACGCACAAGCTCGTCGACGTCCTACGGATCAACCAGCGCCTACGCGAGAACCGGGATGCAGGTGCGCCCCAGCTGATCGTGGAGGACCTGTGGGAACTCCTGCAATATCACGTAACGACGTACTTCGACAACCAGACGTCGGGCATCCCGCCTGCGAGGCACCGGTCCGGTCGCCCGCTGAAGACGCTCGTGCAGCGGTTGAAAGGAAAGGAAGGCCGCTTCCGTTCGAACCTGTCCGGCAAGCGGGTGAACTTCTCGGCCCGCACCGTGATCTCTCCGGATCCGATCCTGTCGATCAACGAGGTCGGCGTCCCGGTCGAGGCGGCCCGCGAACTGACGGTCCCGGTCCACGTCCAGGCGTACAACCTGGACATCGTCAAGGGGT
>Ga0209283_10000084_pt1 | contig 40907 bp, 36 predicted proteins | sample CZO8metaG_2_FD_188354 | JGI IMG/M metagenome (GOLD analysis project Ga0209283, IMG submission 188354) | Vadose zone soil microbial communities from the Eel River Critical Zone Observatory, Northern California, USA - CZOApr15con2H1.8 metaG... | ecosystem: Environmental > Terrestrial > Soil >...
CCCCCGGGAACAGTACGAAGCGGCGCGCGTCGACGGCGCGTCCTCGTTCCAGTTGTTCTGGCGCGTGATCCTGCCGCAGATCGCGAGCATGTTCGTTGTCGCCGGCGGACTGCGGCTTATGGACGCCTTCCTCGAACTCGACAAGGTGTTTGTCATGACCGGCGGCGGGCCGGGGACGTCGACGCAGCTCGTGAGCTACTACGTGTACAGACAGGCGTTTCAGAACTACGAACTGGGCTACGCGTCGACGGTGATCACCGGCCTGCTGGCGCTGCTCACGGCGGTGTTTGCCTTCTATCTGCAACGCTACAACCGCATCTTGAGGTCTGCGGCATCATGAGGACAGTCGCCAGGCAGATCGAGTCACGACAAGACCATGCGGGGGACGGAACCGCGGCCGCGGTCCCACGGCGCAGGCGCCTGCCCTGGAGCCAGATCATCGGCGCGGTGCTGATCTTGGGGTGGACGCTCCCGGCGTTTCTCTACCTGGTCGTGCTCTCCGTCAAGCCCGAACGCCTCATTGCAGTCCGCTCGGCGGTGATCTTCTGGCCGACGCTCGATCGCTATCGCGAACTTGTGATCACAAATCTGGGCCTCCCCATCTGGAACAGCCTCGCGACGTCGACAGCGGGGGCCCTGGTCGCGGTGGCTATGGCGAGCCTGGCGGCGGTCACGTTTACCTTCTGGGATTTTCGCGGGAAGGCGGCGCTGTTTCTGACGATTCTGCTCCCGCGCATGTTCCCACCCGTCACCACACTGATTCCGATCCATCTCGCGATGAAGACCCTAGGGCTTATTGACACGCGCACGGGGCTGATTCTGCTTTTTGCTGCGTTCCAGATCCCGTTGGCGATCTGGGTCATGCGGACCGCGCTCGCCGAGGTGCCGCGGGACCTTGTGGAGAGCGCCGCCTTGGATGGGGCCTCGCTGCCGGTGATCGTCGCCAGGGTGATCCTGCCCCTGGCCCGGCCTGGTCTGCTCGCCGCCTTCATCCTCGCTTTCATCTTCAACTGGAACGAGTTTCTCTTCCCGCTCATCCTGACGAGTTTCCACGCTCGGACTGGATCGGTGGCGATCACGAGTTTCTCAGGGGGCTACAAGTCACTGCCCTGGGGACCCCTGGCCGTGCTTGGCGTGGTCATGACGATCCCGGTGATCCTGTTCGTGCTGGTCTTCCGCGCCGCCCTCATCCGCGGGTTTACGGCGGGAGCGGTCAAAGGGTAGCGCGCCCCGCCGCGCTGCCGATCCACCGGAGATCAGCCCGCGGGAGGCCGCAGACGGAACATCTCGGCCATCTCTACTATTTCGGCCCGGGGCTCCAGAGGCAGCGCCCCGAGGTGGCGCCGTCATCCGATCCATGCCAAGTTATGCGCGATGTGTTCCTTGGGCCGTCCAGCCAATCTGCAGCCTAATGGGTGGAAGATGGTGGTCTTCCATTGACGTTGGCGGAATCTCGGAAATAACGGAACCCGCATCAGTAGCGGTCGGCGGACTTTAGTGGATAATGGTGGAATGTTGTCGAATCCGATTCAGACGCATGAGGTCGCAGGTTCAAGTCCTGCACTGCCCACCAACCCGCATCTGGAGCCGGTCAAGTCGCTGGTCATCGGAGGCAAGGGTGATCTTGTGCGTGGGAGGGAGAGCGGTGACCCGAGGAGTTGAATACGAGTTGATGCGCCCTGCGGAAATCGTGAGGGAGCGCACGAGGATCCCTCTTGTGTTCATTCCAGTCGGGCCGTTGGAGTGGCATGGCCCTCACTTACCTTTGGGAACCGATGGGCTGCACGCCCACGCTGTGGCCGTAGAGGTCGCTAGGAGGGTTGGGGGAGTCGTTCTCCCGACCTACTTCGCGGGGACCGAAACAGTGCTACCCACGGATCAGAGGCCACAAAGCCCGGCGAACCTCGGGTTTGACAATACGGAACGCATCATTGGGATGGACTTTCCTGACAACCCGGTGAAGAGCCTCTATTTTGAGGAAGGTGTGTTCGCGGTCATGGTTCGTGAGATCCTACGGTTGTTAAAAGCTGATGGCTATCGGCTGCTGGTTATTGTCAATGGACACGGCGCCGAGAATCACCAGCGTACGCTTCGTCGCTTGGCAGCTGAGGAGGCTTACCCTCCCGACGTGCAGGTTGTGCACACGATGACCTTTGTCCCCACCGTGCCACCATTTTCCGCCATCGGTCATGCAGAGAAGATTGAAACTTCGATCATGATGGCATTGATGCCTGACTTTGTCGACGTGAGGACGTTACCCTCGAAGGAGATGCCGCTTCGGTATCGGGACTACGGGATCGTTGACGGAAAAACTTTCGACGGTTATCCGACGCCGGATTTCACGCTTCGTACGGAGTCGGATCCTCGCGACGCATCGGGTGAGCTAGGTCAAGAGATTCTTGCTGCCGAAGTGGATCATCTCGTAGAGGCAATCCAGAGACACGTTCAATCGATGCGTTGAGCCGTCCTACGTGATGGCTGTCGGCCAGGATGCCAGCGGCTACCTGTCGGCAGCAAACCCCGCACTCTTCAACCTCGGCATGCCGTCGGCGAACATCTGGAACCCGACGACACGTGTGCTGTACGCTGCGAAGAGATTCTGATGGTAGAGGTAGATGACGTTCCGGCGAGCCCGGATCTTCGCGATTACCTCCGCGATGAGTTTCTTCCGCGCCTCCAAGTTCGTTTCGACTCGCTGCTTGTCGAGGAGTGCGTCAATTTCGGGATCCTGCGCGTTTCCGTAGTTGTCAGAGCCCTTCGAGTGGTGAAAGGCGTAGAGGTTCCCATCGGGATCTACCCGACCAGACCACGGGGTGACGGACATTTGGAACCGGCCGGCCGTATTGGCCGCGAGGCCGGTCGCGGCCTCGATCGGCCGCAAGGCGATGTTGAAGCCTGCATCTCTCACCATCGATTGGATCAGCTCTCCCATGCGAACCATGACGGGGGTATTCGGGACGGTGAGTTCCACTGTCACCGGAGTCGGTGCACCCGATCTGGCAACAAGCTCCTTGGCCCTGGCGATGTTTCGGCCCGGGCATGTGAGGTCTTTGGGGTAGTAGGCATTGACCGGTGCGATCGGGTTGCAAGCAGGTAGTTGTTTGGCGCCGAAGACGAAGCGATTGATCCGATCGCGATCGAGCGCTAACTCAAAGGCCTCGCGGAGCTGGAGGTTTGTCATCGGACTATCGACGCGCCCCGGGGTTTGGCCGATCCCGGCAACGTTCGCGATGTTGATCGAGATTGGCACGTATCCGTTGGACGTGACGGTTAGGAGTGTAAATTTCGGATCGCGCTGAACGGCAAGAATATCCGACGCCGCCAGGCGGTCGACGATGTGGAGGTCGCCTGAGCGGAGGTTCAAGAACCGGACGTTTTCGTCAGGGATTGGTTTGAAGATCACACGGTCCAGGTAGACGTTGTTGGCATCATAGTAGTACTTGGACCGCTGCAGGACGATGCGGTCGCCGATCGCACGCTCCACGAAAGAAAACGGGCCCACGCAGACAGGATTGTCCGCGAAATTGTCGCCGAGTTTCTGCAGTTGAGTTGAAGACATGACCATCCCGGCCCGATCGCTCAGGGTGGCGAGAAGCGGAGCCAGGGGCCGCGAAAGGGTAAGGCGTACGGTGCGCGGATCAACCACGGACACATCCGTTACTGCGCTGAGCTCGCTCGCCCTGCGAGAGCCTGCTAGCGTGCGATACCGGTCCAGGGTGATTTTCACAGCCTGGGCGTCCATTGGTGTCCCATCGTTGAAGCGCACATCGCGTCGGAGCAGGATGGTCGCTGTGAGCCCGTCCGCGGAGAACCGAGGGAGCTCGGCCGCCAGTCGCGGCACGATTGTGCCGTCCGCGCTGAGATCGTAGAGGGGTTCGCACATGTTGAAGAAAATCTCTCGTCCCCCCGCGGTGCCACCGAAGGTGGGGTCCAGGCGGTCGGCGTCCTCGAACGTGGAGATGACGAGTTCTCCTCCGCGCTTAGGCGGACCCGGGGGCGCCCCTGCGGGTGACTGCGCGGGGGCCGTGGGCGCGCGAGTCAAGAGCGCTATAACGGAGAGCAGGATGATGAAGAGCGCAACGACCAGGCGGGCTCGAGGCATGCGACGCACCTTTTGAACGTTCATTTGGGGGGGAACAACTCAATCTTCGAGATCAGAACGGGCAAGCCCTCCGTGGGTCCTCGGCATCAGCCGCCAATCACGAATCGGGTTTCGCACGAAGCTATCGGAGTCCCTTGGGGTCGAAGGCGTCGCGCACCCCGTCGCCCACGAGGTTAAACGAAAGGGTAGCCACAAAGATAGCCAGTCCTGGCAGGATAGCCAGCCACGGCATCTGTGTCATGTAGGACTGCGCAGCCGTGAGCATGACGCCCCACGAGGGAATCGGTGGCTGCACTCCGAGTCCGAGGAACGAAAGACTCGATTCGGCGATAATTGCAATCGGAAGAATAACCGTTGCTTGCACGACGAGCGTACTGGTCATGTTCGGCAAGGCGTGCCGTATGAGGATGGACCAATCGCTCGCGCCCGCCGCAATCGCTGCTTCAACATAACTCTCTTCTCGGATGCTCAGCGCCTCGGCCCGCGTGACCCGAACGATCTTGGGCACTTGGACGATTCCGATGGCCAAGGTCGCGTTGACCAGGGAGGGGCCAAGGATCGCGGCAAGCCCCACGGCGATGATCAGGAACGGGAAGGCCAGGAGAGTGTCGGTCAAGCGCATGGCGACGGATTCCCACCACCCGCGGTAGTACCCAGCAGTAAGCCCGATTGGTACTGCGACGATGAGGCCGAGGAGCGTCGAGAGGACTCCCGCTTGCATCGAGGCGCGAGCGCCCCAGATGATCCGTGAGAGCACGTCTCGCCCGAGTTCGTCCGTGCCCAGGAAATGGCCATGGCTCAGCGGCGGCGCCAGTACCGCCTCGAAGTCGTTGCTTCCTGGGTCATAAGGGGCGATCACCGGAGCAAACAGCGCCGCGAGAATCATAGACAACGCGAAAGCCAAACTTACGACCGCGGCTCTGCGTTGAAGAAATCTCCTCCACGTTGGACTGGCGGGGTGTGCGGGGACCGGGAGTGTCATCGCAGGCGTGGACCAAGGGACGTCATGTAAATCGGATCCTTGGATCGAGCCGTGAGTACAGCATGTCGACCAGCAGATTAATGAGGATGTAACCAACGGCACTGAACAACGCGACCCCCTGGATGATCGGGAAGTCGCGTGTCACGACGGCGTCCACGATGAGTTTACCGAATCCCGGGATAAGGAAAATCTGCTCCGTGACGACCGACCCGGAAATGAGGACGCCCATTTCTAGGCCCAGCACCGTAACGACTGTCAGGAGGCTGTTGCGGAGGGCATGGCGCATGATGACCCTGGACTCGGTCAGTCCCTTGGCGCGGGCCGTCCGGACGTAGTCGGAGCGGAGTGCTTCGAGCATGGCAGAGCGAGTCTGTCGCATCACCCACGCTGCAAACGCGCTCCCAAGCACAAACGCGGGAAGAATCATGCGGCGGAGGTTCTCAATGGGATCGGTGGTGAACGCGACATATCCCGATGCTGGGAGCAGGTGTAGGGTCGAGGCAAACAGCAGGATGAAGACGAGACCGATCCAAAAGGGCGGGACCGAAAGTCCGAATAGGCAGACCCCGTTCACGACGTAGTCCAGGAGCCTTCCGCGTCTCACGGCTGACGCGATCCCGGTGGGAATGCCGAGCAGGATGGTGATGAGCCCCCCCAGCCCTGCGAGTTCCAAGGTAATGGGCAGCCGGCGTATGATCGTGTCTTTCACGCTAAGGCCTGTCCGAATTGAGCGCCCTAAATCGCCTCGGATCGCCAGTGAGGACCAGCGAACGTACTGGATGGGTAGAGGCTGATCCAGACCATACTTCTTGCGCAGGTGAGCGTTAGCCACGGGATCGTAGCCTTCACCCGAGAGGGCGATCGCGGGGTCTCCGGGGAGGCTTCGCGCGCCCGCGAAGACAATAATGCTCGCCAGGCAGAGGGCCAGCAACGATCCCCAGAGCCGTTGTGGCAAGAACATCTAGGAAGTCTCCCTGTGGATGGCGAGGGTGATCCACGCTTTCATCAGCTGGCCAGGGCCGAGGTCAAAGTGCTCGCCGTTGCCGCCGCGTACGCGCTCGCGGAACGCGGCTACGGGCGATCGTGGTCGGATATCGAGAGGAACCCTACGCCGGCTTTCCTATTACATAGGCTAGAGCAGACCCCTCCACCGTACAGATCTGTGGGCGCAGGAGCAGCATCGCGGTCTGTTCGTAGGGGGCAGTGAAGACCTGTAGTTCGGCCAGCGTGTGCAGGTCGAGGATCTTGCCCATCTCAGTTCCGATCCGGACGATGGTTCCAACCACATCGTCGCGCAGGGTGGGGACGAAAATCCCGCCGACTCCGGCGCGCACGGCATCCGATGCGCTGATGTGAACTGCCGGCTCGATCGGCGCAGGAGGTGCATCGAGGGCAAGGGCGCCGAGGCGATGGAGCGCACGCTCGAGTCCCTTCGCAATGCGCTCGGCCCAGTAGATCTCTCTGCCGCATCGGCCCCCGACTTCGATGTTGACGACTTTGATTCCGAGCGACCGGGCATAAGTGGTCAGGCCGCCGGGTTTGTTTGGCGCTTTCGTGATGAAGGGGGCGCCGATATCGGCCGCCAGCTGTTCTGACCCTTCAAACTGTTTGACGAAGGCGTTGACACACCAGGTGCCGCCGCCATGGAGGTCGATGACCACGTCGCTATCCGTAATTAACCGAGCCAGGGCCGCGGCGAGACGATTCGTGTGTGAGCCGTTCGTGTCACCCGGGAAGACGCCATCCAGGTCGAGTGGATTGGGAGAATCGATCCAGGAATTGCGGCGTTCGACCTCCGCGGCGAGCGCATTGGCGGTGAATATGACGCGCAGGCGCCCGGTGAGCCTGGCGGCATCGTGCCGGCAAAGCATCTTGATGGCTACGGCAGACCAGGGCCCCTCATCGCCGTGCGTCCCTGCGATCAGCGTCGCGCGAGGCCCTCGGGAGCCTGCCTCTCCATACTTGAGCGGGATGTACTGCGCGGCGGCATGGGCCGTGATCCGCACTTCGCGCCATTCCAACGATTCGTAGATCGTTTTCAAAGGTGCGTTCCTCCCGCTAATCTGCGTAGCTGCTGTACCACTCCTGCCTCGCGCGAAAGTCGTCCGGATAGAGCGTGACCTTTTCCGGGGCGAACGAGAAGTCGGGCCCCTCCCGCGCGATGGTCTGCACCAGCGGCGCGGCGTCGAAACGATAGCCGCTGAACCGGCCGGGCGGCTGAGCGGCGAGCCAGACCCAGGCCTGACCGAGTTCGACCGGATCCGCCCACCCCGCGCGCAGGTCTGTCGGGGCCTGATCATACTCGGCCCAGGTCATGCGTGTCGGCTTGATGTGGGCGCCCGGACCGATCGTGTTGAGCGCGATGTTGTGAGCCCGGGCCTCCAAGGACAGCGCTTTCACGAAGCCTTCGACGCCGTGTTTGACCGTGCAGTACGCAACCTCGTCTTTGTACCCGCGCAGGCTCGAGCCGCTGGCAATACCGATGATGTGGCCGCCGCGTTGGGATTTCATCTGAGGCCAGGCGGCGTGCGCGCAGTTGAACAGCCCGCCGAGGCCAACGGTGACCTGCCGCCACCATTCCTCGGGCGTCAGGGCCTCGAACCTGATGAGCGGCATGTAGATCGCGCTATGCACTACCACGTCGAGCCGCCCCCACCGGTTCACGATCATTTTCACGACGGTCGCACACTCGGTCAGATCGGCAACATCGGAACGACGCGTGTGGTGCGTGGTGCCGTCGGCGGCGAGGTCTCGAGCGCAGCGCGCCAGTTCCTCCTCATCGAGATCGGTCACGCAGACCTTCGCCCCTGCCGTGCCGAACGCACGCGCGATCCCCCATCCGAGCCCGCGGCCGGCGCCGGTCACCAGGACCACGGTGTCCCTGAGTTGCAGCATTCTTTGCGTCCTTTCCTGTCCCAACGAGGACCGATCGGTAATTCCGCCGGCGTGGAGTGGTCACCTCTGGCACACAGTGCCCGGCAGCGCGGACGGTGCGGCAGATGGCAGGAGCCGCTGGGGATCGCACGAACTAGACGGCACACTTCGACCAGGGAGGAGCAAGTTGATGGACCGTATACCACGGCGGGAGTTTCTGAAACGGGCCGGCATTGGTGTGGGAGCATTGGCGGCGTCCCAAGTCTTGCCATTGTTGACGCGCGCCTACGCGCAGGGTGTCGGCACGTTAACCTATGGGATGGCCGGCGGCTTCGACACGCTGGATGTGACGGCGACGACATTCACCCGCGTGGGACGGATCGCGTTGCACATCATCGATCCGCTCGTCTGGGCGGTCGCCCCGGGCCAGTATGCGCCCGGACTGGCGACGTCGTGGACGGTGTCGCCGGATGCGACAGCCTACACGTTCAACCTTCGCCAGGACGTGAAGTTCCATGACGGTACGCCGCTCACGGCCGAGGCCGTGAAGGTGACCTTCGACCGCATCGTGGACCCCAACACGCGAGCGCAGACCGCGTTCTCCTTCATTGGCCCGTATGATCGGTCCGAGGTCGTGGATCGCTACACCGTACGGGTGAGGTTCAAGAGCCCGAACGCCTCGTTTCTCGACGGCGCGAGCAGCCCGTACCTCGGCATCATCTCGCCGGCAGCGGTGCAGAAGTACGGCCAGGACTTCGGCCGCGTCGTGTTTGTCGGCACCGGACCGTTTATGTTGCAGTCTTACACCACGGACGCGGAAGTGCGTCTGATCCGCAACCCGAACTATGTGTGGGGCGCGCCGGGCTTTAACCATCAGGGCCGCGCGTACCTCGACGGCATCGTCTTCCGCATCGTCCCGGAGGACGCCACGCGGCTGGCAACCCTCGAAACGGGCGAGACGCTGTTCGTCGAAGACGTGCCGGTGACTGATTACCAGCGCCTGAAGAGTTCCCCGAACAAGGTGCTCCTGGAGATCCCCCAGGCAGGATCGGGCTGGTCGTTGATGATGAACCAGATGCGCTCGCCAACCAGCGATCTCGCCGTCCGCCGCGCGATGATGCACGCCATCGACAAGGACGGTTTGGCCAAGACGGTCTGGAACAATGTCTTCAAGTCGGCGTGCAGTCCACTGACGCCCAATATGTTTGGGTTCGATTCCGAGACGTGCCGCAAGATCCCGTACAACGTCGACCAGGCCCGCCGCATCCTGGATGAGGCCGGATGGCGGGTAGGGCCAGACGGGATCCGGGTGAAAGGCAGCGAGCGCCTACGGCTCGAGTTCTTCTTGCAGACTGCGCCGCAGAAAAACATCGAGATGGCGGCATTCATTCAGGCCAACGCCAAGCAAGTGGGGATCGACGTGAACCTCAATGTCTCCGCCCGACCCGCCTACCTCGACGCGGTGCGCCAGGGCCGGCACAACCTGCAGTTCTGGTGGGAAACCGGAACCGACCCGGGCCAGATTCTGCGTATCCTCTTCCACTCAAGCAACGCGGGGGGCGGGACGAACCGCAACAACTACCGCAGCCCCGAGATGGACAAGTTGATCGAGCAGATCGACGCTACGGCCGACCAGGCGAGCCGTAAGCAGCTCGTCGTGAAGGCTCAGCAGAGAGTGATTGACGACGCGGTGATGGTGTACCTAGCCGACCCGCCGTCCCTGTACGCGCATGACCGGTCGGTGACGGGTGTCTGGGTGGACTGGGGCGGCAACTACCCCTACTTCTTCAATACGCGCATTCAGCGTTAGCATCAGGTTCCTGCCTGGGAGCCGCGGCGTGCAGTGATTCCGGCTCCCAGGCCACGCGGGCATGCTCCAATTCGTCGTCCGGCGTCTGCTGTTCGTCCTTCCCACGATGGTTGCAGCGTCGATCCTCGTGTTCCTCATGCTGCACCTCGTGCCCGGCGATCCGGCCATCATCTTCTTTGGCGATCAGCCCGTCACGCCCGAGCGGTTGGAGATGGTCCGGCACCAGATGGGGCTGGACCGCCCGCTGGTCATCCAATACCTGGACTTCGTGCGCGGGATTCCTCGCGGGGACCTCGGCCGCTCCATCCATAACCGCACGCCGGTATTCGAAGAGCTTCGTACCCGCGTGGCCTCCTCGGCCACACTTGCACTGGCCGCATTTGCCGTGGCTGGTGTGCTCGGCCTGGGTCTGGGATTGCTGTCTGCGCTCCGGCGGGGAACCTGGATCGATGCAGGAGCGATGCTGGTTGCGCTCGCCGGGGTGTCGATGCCCATCTTCTGGCTCGCCGCCATGCTCATCTTCGTCTTCTCGCTGCGCCTGGGCTGGTTCCCGGCGACGGGATTTGGAGGGTGGAATCGCCTGGTGCTCCCCGCGGTAGCCTTGGGGTTCGTCACGGCGGCGACCCTGGCCCGGTTGGTGCGATCCAGCGTGCTCGAAGTGCTGCTGCAGCCGTTTGTGACGACCGCACGCGCGAAGGGCCTGAGGGAAGCTGTGGTCATCCGCCGCCACGTCCTCAAGAACGCCTTCATCGCGGTCGTCACGGTGCTGGGTCTGCAGTTCGGCACCCTGCTGTCTGGGGCGGTGATCACCGAGACCGTCTTCGCACGGCCGGGTGTCGGGAAGCTGCTGGTGGACGCGATCTCGAACAAGGACTTTCCGATCGTCCAAGGTGCCGTGCTGTTCATCGCGCTGATCTACACCGTCATCAACCTGGTCGTGGACCTTTCGTATGCGTACCTCGATCCGCGCATCCGCTTCGACTGAGGCCCAGGTCCTCGGACGAGCCGCACCCCGCTCGCCGTGGGGGGAGGCGCTCCTCCGGTTGCGGCGGTCGAAGAGCGCGCTGCTCGGGGGCATCATCCTCGCCGGGCTGATTGCCGCCGCCGTGGCCGCACCCCTGCTAACGCCGTGGGACCCTCTGGAGATGAACGCGGTCGACGGCTTGAAGGCCCCGAGTGCCCGGCACTGGTTGGGTACGGACATCCTCGGTCGGGACCTGTTCACACGCATTCTCTTCGGGTCCCGCATCTCGCTGCAGACGGGGCTCATTTCGGTGGCCATCGCGATCCTGATCGGCGTGCCCGTGGGCCTCTCGGCGGGATTTTACGGCGGTCTCACCGACCGCGCGTTGATGCGATTGGTCGATCTAATGCTGACGTTCCCGGGCATCCTACTGGCGCTGGTGGTCATCGCCATCCTCGGTCCGAACCTGCTCAACGCGATGCTCGCGGTCGGCATCTCTGCCTCCCCGACCTTCGCCCGCGTGGTCCGGGCCGCCGTGCTCTCCTCCCGGGAGCAGACGTATGTCGAAGCCGCGCGCGCCACGGGATGCACCAACGCGCGCATCATACTCCGGCACATCCTGCCGAACACCGTGGCGCCGATCATCGTTCTCGGAACGTTGGGCGTGGCCGGGGCAATCATCGCCGCGGCGGCGTTGAGCTATCTGGGTCTGGGGACCCAACCGCCGACGCCGGAGTGGGGAGGCCTGCTTTCCGAGGGGCGGAACTATCTGCGGGTCGCGTGGTGGATGACGACATTTCCCGGTCTGGCGATCATGACCGCGGTGCTCTCCATCAACCTGCTCGGTGATGGCCTACGAGATGCGCTGGATCCGCGGCTGCAGTCATGAAGGAGGCAGGCGTATGGCAACTGAGAAGCTGAGGGTCGGCGTGCTGGGTGCGGGAGCCTGGGCGATGTCCGCGCACATCCCAGGATGGCAGCGCGACCCCCGCTGCGAGGTCGCCACCGTGTGCGATGTTGTCGGGGATCGGGCGAAGGAGGCGGCCGCACGGTTCGATATCCACGACGCGCAGCGCGACTGGGAGGTGGTGGTGGCGAGGAAGGACCTGGATGTCATCGACGTGGTGACCCCATCGGCCACTCACCAGGAGCTCGCAGTCGCCGCGCTCACGGCGGGGAAGCATGTGCTGTGTGAGAAGCCCGTCGCCTTCGATTTCCGCGACACCCTGTCCGCCGCAGAGCTCGCCCGGCGCAACAGGCTACTGACCAAACTCGGCTTCACATTCCGCTACACGCCCGGAGTGCAGTACGCGAAGTCGCTCATCGACGAGGGGTTCATCGGCCAGCCCTTCATCTTCAACGGGTATGAACAGAACTCGCAATGGCTGGACCCGAAGACCCCGCTGCGGCAGGTGGACCATACGGCGGATCCATCGGTCCTGCAAACGTCATCCCTCGAGGGATACGGCGCGCCGATCATTGACATCGGGATGTGGTGGGTCGGGGCGGGCTACGCGCGCACCGTCGGCGCGATGCGCAACTTCATTCCCGAGCGCATGGTGCGAGCGACCGGCCGCATGATGCGCATGAACATCGATGACGCGGACATTCACCTGGTGGAATACACAAACGGCGCCCTGGGCTCGATCCAGACCTCGTTTGTGACCATTGGGAACTATCCCGGCGTGGAGGCCCGGATCTACGGGAGCAAGGGGGCCATCATCTGCCGCGCCGTCGAGGAGTTCGGCGTGGCGGAAACCATCAAGGCGGCCACGCCCGACGATGTGGAGTTCAAGCCGCTCGAGATCCCCGCCAAGTTCTACCCGGCCGGCGGGTCTCCGCGCGAATCGTGGCGGTCGCTCTTCTACGCCAATCTCATCCGGGACTTCATCGACGAGATCGTGGCGGGGGCGGGCCGCAATCAAGGCAACTTCGAGGACGGGGCGCGCGTGCAGGAAGTGATCAACGCGGTCGAGCGCTCGCACCACGAGCGCCGCTGGGTCGACCTTCCCTTGCCGCGCTGACATGGCGAGCACGGAGGCTCCGGCGCTCGCCGCCGCGATGGATGCGTTCTTCGCCTGGCTCTACCGGACGTTCCCCGTCAGCGCCACCTTCATCGGTGTGCACGAACACGATCACCGACTACCGGACTTCTCAGACCATGGCTTGGGCGATACACTGGCCGCCCTCACCGGCCTCCAGGGAGTGTTTCGGCGTCTGCCGGAGGAGCCGTTAACCGCGGGCGAGCGTCTGGATCGCACCTTGGCTGAAGGCGCCCTGGAGATCTTTCGTTGGGAGATTGGCTCCGGGCACTTCGCGTTGGGCAACCCGTGCGTCTACACGGGCGAGGCGGTCTTCGGGGTGATTGCGCTGCTGCTCAGACCCTTTGCCCCCCTGAATGTCCGTGTGGCGGCCGCAGTCGAGCGGATGATGGCGATTCCCGCCTTTCTAGCCCAGGGTCGAGCCAATGTGCGCACGGCGCCGTCGCCGTGGATCGAAAGAGCCATCCATGAATGTGGAGGAGCGCTCGCGCTGTTCGAACGCGGGGTGGAGATTTTCATCCATGACGAAGGCGTGACCGATCCCGCCTTTCGCAAGGCTGCCGCCGCCGCGGCCGGCGCATTTCGTGAGTTTCACTCCTATCTCTCAACCGATCTCACGTCAAACGCGACCGCCGCCTACGCCTGCGGTGGTGAGGCATTAGACTTGCTCATTCGGCGCGGGCATTGTCTGGAGATGAACGCTGCGGCAGTGCTGGCACTTGGCCGGGAACACATGGCCATCGCGGAAGCCCGCCTGCGGGCGGAAGCGTCCGCGATTGGCAGCACAGACTGGCGGGCGGCTCTGCGCGGCCTATCCGACTTGCACCCGCCTGCCCGCGAATACTACCGCCGCTTTCGGGAAGTCTGGGAGGGAGCGCACGCGGCGGCGGAGGCCCACGAACTCGTGACGTGGCCGGACTATCCGATTCGATTCGTGCCGCAGCCGGCCTGGGCGCGGGAGGCCGCGCCGCATCTGTACTTCCTCTTCTACCGCGCTCCGGCAGCGTTTGATCGGATCCCGGTAGTGGACTATCTCGTGCCGCCCGTCGAGCTCGAGATGCCGCCCGATGAGCAACTCCGCCGCCTGCGAGCGACCAACGACAGCGTCATCAAGCTCAACCATGTGATCCACCACGGAGGGTTGGGGCACCACCTTCAGAACTGGTACGCGTATCATCAGACGGCCTCGCGCGTCGGCCGGATCGCCGTCGTGGATTGCGCGAGCCGCATCGCTCTGTTCTGCGGGGGGACGATGGCCGAGGGATGGGCGGGCTACGCCACAGACCTCATGGATGAAATCGGGTTTCTCACTCCGCTCGAGAGACTCTCACAGGCGCACACCCGGCTCCGCATGGCGGCTCGGGCCATCGTCGACGTGCAGCTTCATACTCGTAAGTGGACAGTGGACGAGGCCGCGCAGTTTTATCATGAGGCCGCGGGACTGGTGCCGGATGGAGCACGCGCCGAGGCCGTGAAAAACAGCATGTTCCCGGGGACCGCGTTGATGTACCTGGTCGGCGACGACCTGATCCACCGTTTGCGCGTTGAGATGCAGGCGCGGCCGGGGTTCACCCTGCGCAGGTTCCATGACCGGCTGCTGTCCTACGGGTCGGTTCCGATCGCGCTGATCGCGTCTGAGATGCGGGCGGGGGAATCGCTCTAGTACAGTCGTTCGCGGTCGAACACGTTCAACAGCTCCTCGCCCCGCATGTAGCGGACGAGATTCTCACAGAACAGATCGGTCAGCCGATTATTCTCCGATTCCACTGTGCTTGCTGAGTGCGGGCTGATCAGCACGTTCGGCATGCTCCACAAGGGGTTGTCGGCCGCCGGGGGCTCCGTCGAGAACACGTCGAGCGCCGCCCCGCCGAGGTGGCCCTCGCGTAGCGCTGCGATGAGCGCAGTCTCGTCCACGACGGCTCCACGGGCGACGTTGATCAGGACTGCTTGGGGCTTCATCGCCGCGAGTTCGTTCTGACCCAGGAGCCGCTCGGTCTGCGGAGTATGCGGCACGGCGAGGACCACGTAGTCCGCAACCCCCAGCAACGCGGCCAAATTGGACAGGGGAATGACCTGGTCCGCGACGGAATCGCCCGCGCCGGTCTGCAGGGTGCGGCTCGTGGCCACGATCCTCATCCCCATGGCCCGGCACACCTTCGCCACCTCGCGGCCAATACTGCCGAACCCCACAATGCCCACCGTGGCGCCCTGCACGTCGCTGCCGCAATAGCGCGTCCACTGTCGCGCCGCCTGTTCACGAGTCATCCGGAAGCCGTCTTTGGCGAACCAGAGGATGGCCATTGTCACGAAATCGGCCAGCGGTTTGGCGTGGATGCCTTTCGCGGTCGTGAACGTGATGGAATTGTCGATCAATCCGGTGCGGATCAACAGCTGGCCGATGCCCGTGCTCGTTGCCTGGATCCACCGGACGTTCGGGATGAGGGTCTTTAGGGTGGGGAGGTTCGTGTAGTCAAAGTCGAAGAGGACCTCGGCCCCCGCGAGATAGCCGCGCCACCGCCGTTCGTCCTCAGGGCTGCGCTGCAGCGGATGCCCAACATGATCGCACCGGTAGCGGGGCTGGGGAAGCAGAGCGGGATCATACGTGACGCGCACCCCGTCGATGCGCCGAATCCGATCGACGAGTCCCGGCTCCAGCGAGGAAGCGATCACCAGCTCGACGTGTCTCAACCCGCAACAGTTTCAGCGGATGAGGGATGCGAATCCTCCCCTCGGTCCTCGTCGTCTTGATCGTCGTCTCCGCCCCTATCACGGGAGAACGGCTGTTTCGAGGAGTGATTCTGCGCGGCTTCCTAAGTGGTTACTCCACCCGCTTGCGATCAAGATCAGCTTGAGGTTGTGCGCGAGGCCCGAGAAGCAGATTGACAATGAACTTCCGTCAGCGCCGGAGGTTCCTTCAAGCCCAGCGCATCTGGGAGGGAGTTCGAAACTCCTATAGCGAAACAAGATGACATTCGTTGCTTGCCTGGAGAATCTAAAAGTGAAGGGGGTCACCCGATGCGAGTAGCGTGGATGGCACGGATTGTCGTCCTCATCTTAGTCGCTGTGGTTCTCGGGATCGGTCCAATCTCCGCAGCGCCGTCTCAAACGATCGTCGTGTATTCAGGAATGGACGAATACACGATGGAAGTGCTGACCAAGGCGTTCGAGCCGAAGACTGGCATCAAGGTCGAGTCGCTTGTCCTAGCGGCTGCCGGGACCATGTCCGCCAGGGTGCGGTCGGAAGCCTCAGCACCCAAGGCCGACATCTTCATCGGTGGATCGGCTGAGATTCACGAACCGCTGGCCAGGGACGGATTGTTGCTTGCTTACCATCCACAGGAAGAAACCAGTGGAAGGATTCCTGCGGAATACGTCGACCCGAGGGGACTTTGGCACGGATTCTACGCAGGGCCGCTAGTGATCATCGTCAACCGCAAGCTCTTTGATCAGGAGATTAAGCTTCGCGGTGGTCCCTACCCTCGGACCTGGGACGATCTCCTCCACCCCGCCTATGCGGGAAGGATCGCTGCGTGGAACCCGGCCACCGTCGGCGGGGGCTATATCTTCCTGGCCGGCCAGATCTTCCGAGCTGGTGGCGAGGACAAAGGATTCGAGTGGCTCAAACGCTTCGATGCGAGTGTCCGCCTCTACGGTCCGACCGGACCAAGCACGATCCCTCTCGTCGTTCGCGGAGAAGCCGTGGCCGGAGTGGCTTGGTTGGACGACACCGCCGAGGCCATAGACGGCGGACAGCCGCTCGAGTATGTGATCCCGCCGGATACGGCGGGCGAGATTGGGAGCATCTCCATCGTCAAGGGAGGCCCTAACTCAGAGGGAGCGAAGCAGTTTGTGGACTTCGTCCTGACGAAGGGCGCTCAGGAAGTCATCGCCAAATACGGCTTCAAGTACCCGGTCCGCACGGACGTTCCGATCCGATCGGACTTCCCCGCGCTCACGTCGCTCAAATTCGTCCGATATGATCGACCCTTCGCACTGCAAAATCGCGACCGTCTGGTAAAGAAATGGGAAGAGTTGATCGGCAGCAAGCGGCGGTAACGTACGGCATCTGGAAGCGGATCGCCCAGTCGGTAGACCGGCTGGGCGATCCGGTTTTACTTCTCGGTTTCCTCGCGACCACTCTGATCATTGCGCTGTTTGTACTCTACCCTGTGATCCGCGTGGTCACGTATCCATCGTCTCAAGACTTTGTCGGCCTGCTGGATCATCCCCGGTGGATGCGCGCCATCGTCAATAGCCTGACGATGGCTGGCCTCTCCACCGTCACGGCGTGCCTCCTGGGGTTCGTCTTTGCACTGGCCCTGACACGTCCCGACATCCCGGGCCAAGGTCTCTTCCGTGCCATCTCGATCTTGCCACTGTTCTCCCCACCGTTCACGGTTGCGTTTTCCTATCTCTTATTGTTTGGGCGCCTGGGGCTTATCACGCATACCCTGTTGAACCTGCGCGTCGATATCCTCGGATGGCGCGGGTTGTGGCTCTCCCAGACGGTCTCGTTCTTCCCCATCGCGACGATCGCCATCTCCCGGGTGCTGGAGAATATCCCCGCGAACATGGAGTTCGCGGCGCGGAACCTGGGCGCCAACGAAGTCTCGGTCTTCAGAACCATCACGATGCCTCTGGCCCGACCCGGTTTCGCGGGCGCGATGCTCCTAGTGGCACTCTATGTGCTCGCGGATTTTGGGAACCCGTTGATCATCGGCGGCGACTTCCCCATGCTGGCTACCGAGGCCTGGTATCAAATCGAAGGATGGGCCGACCTGCGGGCTGCCGCGATGCTGGCGAGTCTCCTGCTCGTGCCCGCCCTCGTTCTCTTCCTGATGGAACGGCGGTGGGTCAGCAGACGACAGTACACGACGATTGTCGGCCGTGGTGTGCGCGGGGAACGACGCGCGACCCCGCGGGCCCTCAAGGTCTTCCTGCTCGTAATCTGCTCCGTCGCCTCGCTCTTTGTCATCTCGATCTATGCGGGAGTCATCATGGGGAGCCTCACGAATGTCTGGGGCGCGGACTGGCATCTCACGCTCCGCCACTGGACGGCGGCGCTCAGGCGGTGGCCACACGTCAAGAACAGTCTGGTCGTGAGCGGCGGCGCCGCTGCGCTCGCGGCCCTGCTCGGGGTGCTGACTGCCTACTTCACCCGGGGAAAGGCGCTCGTCGCCTCCGCCGCTCTCGACTTCGGGGCCATGCTGCCGGCTGCGATCCCCGGCGTGTTCCTCGGGATCGGATATCTCCTGGCCTTCAACGGGCCTCCACTGGCTTTCTCGAGCACGATCTGGATTCTCATCCTCGCCCTGTGCTTCTGGAATCTCCCCTTTGCCTACAAGACGGCGGCGTCGGGATTTCAGCAGATTGACCACATGCTCGAGGAAGCCGCTGAGAATCTCGGTGCCCCGTGGTTCCGTGTGTTCATGGATGTCTACTTCCCGCTCCTTCGGCGCACGGCCGGCGCCGCGTTCATCACCACCTTCGTGAATTCAGTCACCAACCTTAGCATCACAATGTTCCTGGTCACCGCGCGCTTCCTGGTGGCAACCGTTTCCATCCTGGCGTTGGTATCCGACAATCGGCTGGGTGTCGGTGCTGCGTTGACCACCCTGCTGCTGACCGTGACATTTGGTGTGGTGGCGCTAGGCTTTCGATGGATCGGCCGGAGTGTGCTCGTTGACTGACCTCTGCGCACGGTCGGGGACCTAGTTCAAGAAGGGCTTCTCGAATTGGAGACCGGGCGCTGACGTTCGCGCGCGCTGCGTGAACCAGGAGAGGGAGTCGCAATTCCGCCCACGAACGCTATGCCTCGGCTATGGGGAGACAAGCGCCGACGCGTGCTGGACGGGTGAGAATGTACTTGCGCCGGCTCGATGCCCTTCCGCTTCCCGAGTCCCTGGCAGGGTACACGATCCGCCGGTTCATCCTCGGCGAGGAACGAGCTTGGTGGCACCTGCTGGATGACGCTGGGGGTCTGGGGACCTGGGACGCAACGCGGGCTGAGGAAGCGTTTGCTGATCCATCGGGCCGGATCTGGAAGGAGAGTATCCACTTTGCGGTGGCGGAGGATCACCTCGTCGGCACCGCGTGCGTCCAGCTGAACGCCCGGCGTGATGACCTGGCCGAGATGGGGTGGGTAGCTGTGGTCAGCGCGCATCGCGGGCGTGGGCTCGGGCGGATCCTCTGCCTGCACACCCTGTGGTTCATGCGCCAGCGGGGCTTTCAGCACTGCTTCGTTCAGACGCGGTCACACCGCACTGCGGCAGTAAAGCTCTTTCAGGACCTAGGATTCCAGCCTTGGGGCGCCCCGCGCGACGGGAGCCTGTCGGCGTTCCTCGAGGTCCTTCCACACCACGCGAGGGTTGAGACTCAAGAGCCGTGAGATCGAGCACGCGGAGAATGGGAAGAACGGATGAGCGCATCGGTCGTTCGACTCGCCGTCGCTGGCGCCCGTCGGGCCCAGGCGGAGATTCCGGTCCTGAAGCACTTACAGGAAAAGGTGGAACTGCGGGCTGTCTGCGACCCGAACGAAACTCTGTGGACAGTCTGGAAAGCGCAGTTCCCAGGGGCACGTTTTTACCGCACGTTTGACGATCTCCTCTCCGACGACACCGTGGATGCCATCTTTGTCGCCACGCCTTTGAGGCTTCATGCCGAACAGTCCCTGGCGGCGTTGATGGCGGGTAAGCACGTGCTGTCGGAAGTTCCAGCGTGCCACACGATTGAGCAGTGCTGGAGTCTTGTAGAAACCGTGGAGAAAACGAAACTCAAGTACATGCTCGCGGAGAACTTCTGTTTCATGCGATCCAATCTGATCGTTCTCAACATGGTGCGGCGCGGATTGTTCGGTGACCTCATTCACGCTGAGGGCGCGTACCTCCACGATTACAAGCACAGAACTCACGATGGCCGCCGCGGTCTCGAGTGGCGTGGTGAGATGCTTCGGGACTGGAACACCATCAACTATCCCACCCACGCCGTCGGGCCGATCTCCCAGTGGCTGGGCATCAACACGCCCCGAGGTGACACATACGAGTCGCTTGTTGCGGTGGTGTCCAAGCCGCAGGTGATGTGGCGCTATTTCCGGGATCTCTACGGCAGCGATCACCCCGGATCGGATCCGCGCTACTGGACACAAGGGGACTCTCAAAACGCCATCCTGCAGACCCGCCGCGGAGTCACCGTGGTCATCCGGGTTGATTGGACGTCGCCTCGACCCCACAACATGACGCACTACGGCCTGCAAGGCACGACGGGTGCGTACGTGTCCGGCCGCCATTCCCGGGAAGACCCGCTCGTCTGGATCTCGGGCCGATCCCCGGGATTCAGCCCACCCCGAGACGGGCTGGAAGCCGCGTGGGAGGTTTTGTGGGAGTATGCCGCCGATTACGAGCACCCACTCTGGAGACGCTGGTCGAGCGTGGCGGCGAAGACGGATCTTGACAGCGGCGACTTCTTGACGATCCTGGAGTTCGTCGACTGCGTGCTCCGCGATCGCGACCCCTCCATTGACGTGTATGACGCCGCCACATGGAGCTCACTGATCGCGCTGGCCGCAGAGTCGATCCGCGCAGGAGGCGCAAGGGTCAGGATCCCCCAGTTCAAGCGGGACGGCGTCACGAACAATTCGGCATCCGGTGCCGTCTAAGACCGTCGAGGAGGAAAGATCATTGCTATGGCCCGCTCCCATCCTCGCCAGATCCGCCTGCGAGTTTCCCCGTCGGCGGTGCCAAGTGTTGTCGCTGCGCTGACGTCCACGAATGCACAATGGACTTGGAGGAGGCGATGATGCGAATTGGAATCTACGGTGCCGGCCAGATGGGAGCGGCGCACGTGCGCCATTTCGCCGCCGTGCCGGATACCACGGTTGTGGGAGTCGCGGACGCGGACGAACAGCGCGCGAAGGCTGCCGCGGCCCCAATCGGGGCGACGCCGTGCCCGGATCTCAACGCGCTGCTGACCATGCACCCCGACGCGGTGGTGATCGTCGTCCCGAACGTCCACCATGCGCAGGCGGCGGTGACCGCGCTCGAACGCGGCGTCCACGTCTTCTGCGAAAAGCCGATGGCCACGACGGTTGGAGACGCCCGCCGCGTCCTGCAGACCGTGGAGCGCACTGGCCGAATGTACCAGATGGGTTTCAACCGGAGGTTCGCGCCGGTCTATGCCGGGGTCCGCGAGCTGCTGGCCGGCGGCGCCAAAGTGTTTTCCGGGACGATGAAGATGAACGACGGCGACATGCGCACGCCCGCGTGGTTCAGCGACCCCAAGATCTCCGGAGGCTTCATGTACGATACGGGGATTCACCTGTTGGACCTCGTCCCGTGGCTGCTCGGTCCAATCCAGGAGGTCCGGTGCCTGACTCGGTCGTCTTGCTATCCCGACCAGGACGACGCGGTGATGCTGTTGCGATTCACAAGCGGCGCGCTGGTGGCATTCTCGACGTGCGGGCATGCGACGTGGACCGGGCCGCTCGAGCGCATTGAGTTTTACGGCGATCATACGGCGATCGTCACCGACGGGTTCGAACGGCTGACGCACACTCCGGGCCGAGACCAGCCCGCGGTGACTCGGGACTTCAGCGCCATCCCGGTGCCGGATCGCCTGGGCTACGCGCCGGAAGTTCGCGCTTTCCTGCAGGGAATCACAGATGGCCGGCCCGGCGGTCCGACAGCGGAGGACGCGTTCCGAGCGGTCGAGTGCGTCGATGCCTGCTATCGCAGTGCCGCGGCGGAGGGCGCGCCGGTGCGTCTGGCATGAGCAACCCTGCCGCACGTTTTGCTCTGCCGCCCCGATCCGTCTTTGAGCCGCCGAGCTATCCGAACGTCTGGTTCTACGTCCACGAGCGCCTTGCCACGTCGCACGAGGCGGCCGTGACGTTGGTCACCGGCTGGCTGCGCGATCACTGTGGCCTGACGGACAATTTCGGTCACTGGAAACCGCCGGAAGGGTCGGATTCGCAGGCACGGGTAGGCGGCCTGCAACGATGGGTGGGGAGTGCCGACCCGGCCTTCCATCATGCGCATGATCTCCACATCCGCTATTACTACATCGCGCTGCGCCAGACTGGCAGCGAGTGGGCGACGGTTGAGGGAATTGGGGCGCCGTCCGGGCGATATGCGCGGTTCGCGGGCAGCGTCCACTACGAAGTCGCGGACGAACATCCGCTGCACCCATCCATCGACGACTGTCCCTACTGCGGCCGCACCGGATCGTATGCGCAGGCCGCCGATCTGTTCGCCGGCGCGCACGAGCCGCTAGGGCTGGAGCTCTTGCTGCGCGGGACGATACGCGGTGATCTGGTCACGCGGCCGGGCGGCGGGCCGGCGGGCGGCATCGAGCGGATGCAGGAGACGCACGCCGTACGCATCACCAAGATTCGTCCGGACAAGCCCGACATGAACATTGTGGACTTGGCGGTCGTGCTGATCGGTCCTCGCGGGGCGTGACGGCACGTGCTGGCTCTTGGCGCGTGCACCTGGATCTATGGGGAGGGATCGCTGCGCGCAACGTTCGGGCGGATCACTGCAGCCGGCTGCGACAGCGTCGAATTGCTCGGCGAACCGAGGCGGTGGAACCCTCTTGAGGTGTGCCGCGAGCTGGCCCAAACAGGACTGACCCCGGTCGCGCTCACTGCGCGCTGCCAGGTCCCGCAGACGCGGCGGGACCTCGCCCATCCCGATGCCTCGATCCGGGCCGACGCGTTGGACTACGTGCTCGACTGTCTGAAGTTTGCGGCGGAGGTCGGCGCGCCGATCGTGCAGATGCTGCCCTCGGGCGAGACACGTCTCGCGCCGCTGGGGACTCGTGACCAGGAGTGGCGGTGGTCTGTCGAAGGCATGCGGGCGGCCGCGCAGGAAGCCGGGCGGCTGGGCATTCGCATCGCGATCGAACCGCTCAACCGGTATGAGGCGTACCTGGTCACCACGATGGAGGAGGCCCTGGCTTACATCCACGACGTGGGCTCGCCGGCGGTGGGCGTCACGCTGGATCTCTTCCACGCGAATATCGAGGAGCCCGACATTCCTGCCGCTATTCGCGCTGCCGGGCCGCGGCTGTGGCACGTGCACGTCGCGGACACCAACCGCCGGGGCCTAGGACAGGGCCATCTCGATCTGGGACCGATCGTCGCGGCGCTGCGGGAGGTCGGATACTCGGCCGCGGCCGTTCTGGAGATCGCTCCCCCGGAGGCGCCTCTACTGCCGGATGCGCCCGACACTCAGTGGAATGCGCTCCTGGATCGATATGTGCGGGAGTCGGTGGCCGCGTGGCGCACTGCCTTCAGCGGTGTGCCACGCGCCTAGCCCCGCGTGGGAATCCCCAGGGCCGACGCGACCATCGCGACATCCTCCGACTCGAAGACGTCCACTCCCATGCGCAGGAGGTCCCCGGCATGCGCGGGGTTGAGCATGGTGGTGAGGACCGAAAGCCCGCCCGCGTGCATGGCCTGCACATCACGCTCCAGGCAAAACTCCGGCTCAAGGGAAATGAGGGAGGCGCCGGCCGCTCGGGCCGCGTGGACGGGATCGGCCAGCCGTGCATTGTAGATCATCTCCAGGGGCCATGTGGGGCGCAAGCGGTGGATGTCCGCGAGCATGACGTGGTCGAAGCCCGCCGGCACCACATAGTCCACCGCGGCGTGCGCCTCGATCACGGCGATGGCCTTCTCCACGAGCGGCATCTCGCGGTAGGGGTAGTTCTTCAGTTCGATGAGGAATCCCAGGCGGCCCTGGCTCCAGTCCAAGACCTCGCCCAGCGTCGGCACGCGTTCGCCCGCAAACTTCGGATTGAACCACGCGCCCGCGTCCAGGGTCTTCAGATCTGCCAGCGCCAGGTCTTTCACTAACCCGGCGCCGTTCGTCGTCCGGCTTACCGAGCGATCGTGCATCAGAACGACGTGGCCGTCTCGCGTCAGCTGCACGTCGATCTCGGCCACCGTCGCGCCGGCGCGCCACGCGAGGTCCAACGCCGCCAGGGTGTTTTCCGGCGCCGCACTCGCGAACCCGCGGTGGGCAGAGATGAGGGGCCTCCCGGCGCGGCGGGCCAGCAGCTCCATCACACTTTCCCGAATCCCGCGGCCAGGTACTCCTGCCGGAGCGTTCGCTCGGCGATGAACATCAAAAGAATCGTCGGGACAAGCAGCACCATCGTGACCACCGCCGCATACGTGAAGATCGACGACCGGCCGCCGAGGTACGCCCACAGGAGCACAGGGAGCGTCTGCACGTGGGGCATGCCCACGATGAACGTGAGCACAAACTCCTCTAGGCTGCCGATAAACGTGAACAGCCCTCCGGCGAAGAGCCCCGGTTTCACCAGCGGAATTAGCACATGGCGGGTGAGCGCCCAGGGGCTGGCGCCCAGGTTGCGCCCGGCATCAATCAAATCCTGGGGCACACCCTCAAACGTGGCGGCCACGATCCGGATCATGAATGGGAGCAGGACCACCGTCTGCACCAGGACGACGCCGGGGATCGTGTGCGACAGCCCCAGACGAATGAACATGGAGCCCAGCCCGGTGGCCAGCACGATGCCCGGCAGGATGATCGGCGCCAAGACGAGCAGTTCGATGGTCCGCCGCATGCGCAGCCGCCGGCGACCCAGGGCATACCCGGTCGGCAGCGCGAGCGCGCTGCACAGCACGGTCACCAAGGGAGCGATCAAGAAGCTCATGACAAAGGCCTGCCCGATCTCCGGCACGGAAAGCATGGCCCGCCAGTTCGCCAGCGACAGGCTGGCCGGCACGATTGCCGGCGGGAACCAGCCGACGTTCGGATTGACCAACGACCAGAGGACACCCACGATGAGCGGAATGATCAGGCCGATGGAGGCGAGGCCAAAGAAGACCAGCGCCAGCATCCACCGGCCGGGGGCGCCGCGCAGCCACCATGGGTGTGTCATCGCTGCGCGGCCTCCTGATGCCGGATCAACCGGTAATACATGTAGAGCAGCACTGCCGACAAGACGGTCACAATCGTCCCCAGCGCGGAGGCGAGAGCCCAGTTCGCTCGATCGAGCACTTCGGTGCTCATGACGACCGAGATCGCCTTGGGATACGCGGCGCCGACCAGGGAGGGGATCGAGAACGCGCCAAAGACGCCGATGAAGACCAGCAGCGAGGCGGCGGAGATTCCCGGCAGCGACAGAGGCAGCGTCACGTTTCGGAACACCTGCCACGGACTCGCGCCCAGATTGCGCGCCGCAGCCGACAGGTCGTGGGGGATGGCGCTCATCACCGCCGACAGGATGACGATCATGATCGGCACGTTGTGCCAGACCAGCACCAGAATAATCCCCATCCCCCAGCGGTCGTGCACCAGTTCCGGCCACTCCACCCCAAAGCGGGCCACCGCCCGTGCGATGATCCCGCCCTGATCGATGATGGTCAACACCAGGAACGCCGCCACGAGACTTGGCACCACCAGCGGAATCTTGTACAACACGCTGATGAGCGACCGCCCGGGGAAGTTGACCTGCAGGAGCGCGCTCGCCACCAGCGCGAGGGCCAGGCTGACGACAGTCGTGCCGAGCGCGAAATAGAGACTGAAGACGATGCTATCCCGATAGATCTTGCTCGCGAGGATCTCGCGGTAGAGGGCCAGGGTGAAATGGGACGGTTCACCGATGGCCAGCAGCCCAAACCCGCGGAGGACGACTTGCGCCAAGGGGACGCACATAAATAGCAATAGGTAGCCTACCCCGGGCGTCAGGAGCACCAAGTCGGTCAGCCACTCCCGCCGGCGGGTCCGTCGCCGCGTCACACGCGGGAACGCCGCCGTGATCTGTTCCACGTCTATCGCCCGCGCACGATCGCGGCTGTCGCCGGTAGCGTGATGGTGATCTCTTCGCCCGGTCCCCGCAAGGCGCCACCACCTTCATGGATGCGGAGTGTCATGCCTGCCGATTCCACAGCGTAGTCGGTCACCGCCCCCAGATACGAAGCGTACAGCACCCGGCCAGTGACCGTCGTCCCCTCGTGCCGGCCGATCCGTACGTCCTCAGGACGAAACGAGAGCGTGACCGTTTCCCCGACCTGGATCCCGGCTGTCGTATCGACGCGGACCACACCCAGCGGCGTCTGGACCGCGCACTGGCCGTCCGCCACCGCCATAACCTTCCCTTCTAGAAAGTTGGTAATCCCCAGGAACTCCGCCGTGACGCGCGAGCGCGGCGTGCGGTAGACCTCCCGCGGCGTCCCGATCTCGACCACTTGGCCCCCCACCATCACGGCGACGCGGTCCGAGAGCGCGAGGGCTTCGGCCTGGTCGTGCGTGACATAGACGGTAGTCACCCCCAGGCGCTGTTGCAGGGCTCGTAACTCCAGGCGCAGGCGTTCCCGTAACTTCGCGTCGAGGTTACTCAGCGGTTCGTCAAACAGCAGCACTTTCGGCCGGGTGACGATCGCCCGGGCGACTGCGACGCGTTGCTGCTGGCCTCCTGAGAGCTGCCGGGGATAGCGGTCGCCGAGACCCTCCAGCTCGACTAGCGCCAAAGCCTCCTGCACATGCGTGCGGATCGGCTCCGGCATCATGCCACGCATGCGCAGGCCGAAGCCAATGTTCTCCTGGACGGTCATGTGCGGGAACAGCGCATAGCTCTGGAAGACCATCGCGGTCTGCCTGCGGTGAGCCGGGAGGTGCTGCAGGGGCTGGCCGTCCAGCAGCACCTCTCCTTCGTCGGGATCGATCAGGCCAGCCACGATGCGCAGTGTGGTCGTCTTCCCGCATCCGGACGGACCCAGCAAGGTCAGGAACTCGCCGTCCGTGACCTCCAGGGAGACGCGGTCCACGGCGACGGCGCGCCCGAACCGCTTGGTGATCCCCTGTAACTCAAGACGCGCCATGAACGCTACTTGGCGATGATCTCCGAGACAAATAGATCCGCGGCGGCGTTCGTGATCTGCCCGTTGATCCGGGGCCGGGTACGCGCATGATACAAGCTGTCGACCACCAGGAATTTGGCCAGATTATCCGGGATCTTCCCCTGGGTCTGCAGCTTGAGCCGCGCCGTCCGGCTGCCGGTCTGTTCCAACTTGTCGATCTGCACCTTGTCGCTCATCAAGAAGTTTGCGTACAGGAGCGCCGCCTCGAGTTTTTGGGTGGAGGAGACGACGAACAGCCCGTCCCCATCGCCCACCTGTCCGGTGCGCAGCAGCACAGGGCGAATTGAGGGCGGCACGAGCCCCTTGCTCGCCAGTGTGTAGAGGTCGTCCTCCCAAACCGTGGCGACCAGCGCTACATTGTTGGCCAGCGCCTTGATCGAGTTCTCGTTGCTGCCTGAGAACTTCACGTGCGGCTTGAGCGACCGCCAGTACGTCAGGACCGCTTGCATGCACTTCCCAGCCGCTGCGATCGCTTGGTCCTTGGTCAATTCGAAATTGTAGTAGTCGTTCATGCACTGCGGTGAGAACTTCAATAGCGCGCTCTCCAGAAAGCCCGAGCCGCTGCCGCCGTGCGTCGGGTCGGTCACGGTGACCTTGCCGCTGTGCTCCTTGGCGAAGGCAAGCAGTTCTTCAAATGTCTGGGGCGGGTTGGAGACCAGCGCACTGTTGTAGGCCAGGGCAGTCTGGTTGCGGTGGAACGGTACCACCGTCCCGCCATGCTTGAACCCGCGGGACGCGCGGGCGGCGGCAGGCTCCACGTCGATCGCATTGGGCAGCAGATCAACTAGCGGCAGGTTGGCGATCACGCCCGCCTGGGTCAACGACCGCATGCTGTTGTTTGGACCAAAGTAGACGTCGGCCGAGGCCGGTTTCCCTGCCTGAGCTTCCGCAATAAGCTGTTGGGTGGCGTTGTCCCCGTCCACGCAGACGTGCTTGACCGCGACGCCGGTCTGCTTGGTGAAGTCCGCACTTTCCTTGGCTAGCAACTCGCACAGCGTATCCGCGAAATCATAGAAGACCAGCCCAGACTGTGATCTTGCGGCAGACGCCAGAGTCGCGGTGAGGTTCTCCCGCGTCAGTACGGCGAGATCGACCTGCCCCCGAACGTTGAACTTGTCCGAGCCGACCGGAGCGACGGCCCCGACTGGGGCCACGAGGATGACAACAAGCAACAATACCGGTGCGACCATCCACCAACGGTGCGTTCCCACTCCCCAATCCCCCCTTTAGTAGGTACTTGCCTCTAGTGTCGAGTACTGCACGATGCCACCAACGCCCCAGACTTCATCAGTGCTCGAAAAATGTGCCGACCGTAATCTCAGGGGAAGGCTCAAGTCCTCGCTGCTTCAACGGCAGGCCGCAGAGGTCCTTTACTCCACGTAGCGGTGCGGCAGGCCTTCCCTAAAGCCCACATATTGAGGAGTAACGAAGAGGGGCGCGCACCTCCTTGCCACTTGTGTTTTCCAGTGGCATATCGAGAATGTCCTGAGCAATCGTCCAATTTCTTCACCCACGTCGCGCGAGGAGGACCAGTGGAATCGGGGCGGCTGCGGGAACTCCGTGCTCAAGGGGCAAGGACTGTGACCCAACTGTAGCCAAGTCGATGGAGGTTGCCGGGCGTCCCGCGTCGGCGGAATTCGTAAAGTTAACGGGCCCGCATCGGTATTGGTCGGAAGACGTTAGTTGACGTTCGTGCAAGGTTCCCAAACCGCTCCCATCCGCCGACTGCGGAACAGAGAAGATGCACGTGCTCCCGTATGTGTGGGTGCAACTCACGTCAGTACCCGACGCTGAATTACCCCGATGATTACAGCAGGGAGGTTCGCAAAGAGGGCTCCTGGTTGGTCGGGAGTCCGCATACGGCCCGACGCAGTGGCGGCATGGTGTTTCCTCCTGCCCACGCTGCTGTTGCTCCTGCTGGTAGCGGTCTACCCGCTTCTGTACTCCTTCTTTCTCAGCATGACCAATGCGCAGGTCAGTGGACCGGTACTCTTTATCGGCCTCCAGAATTTCGTGCGGCTCCTGCACACGGCAATCTTTACGCTGACGCTCTCCAACACGCTGTGGTACACGCTTGGTGCCGTCACCATCAAACTGGTGCTGGGGCTAGCGCTCGCCCTGGTGCTGTCGCAGCAGGTACCAGGGATGCGGTGGATTCGCGGTGCGGTATTAATTCCCTGGGTCGTGCCCACATCAATGGCCATGCTGGCCTGGACCTGGATGTTTGACTCCACCTACAGCGTCGTCAACTGGGTTTTGATGCATCTCCGCGTTGTCAGTGAACCGATTGCGTGGCTGGGGACGCCGCGCTTGGCGCGCTTCGCTGTGACGCTGGTGAATGTCTGGTCGGGCTTACCCTTTTTCGGGATCAACTTCTTGGCCGGTCTGGTCAGCATCCCGCAGGAACTCTACGAGGCCGCCACCGTCGATGGTGCGGGACCCTTCGTCCGGTTCCGGCAGGTCACGCTGCCGCTGTTGCGGCCCGTGCTGGCGACGGTGGTGCTGTTCTCGGTCGTCATGACCAGTAGCGATTTCGCGACGATCTTCATCCTGACCAAAGGGGGGCCGCAGAACATGACCCAGATCCTGTCGACCCTGGCCTTCAAGCTGGGGCTGGCGACCGGCGACTTGGGCAACGCCGCGGCCATCTCCCTTTATCTCTTTCCGGTGCTGGCCGTCTCGACGTATGCGCAGGTGCGTCTCATGCGGAGGGTCTGGCAGTGGTGAGCTCAGCGCGGCGGCGAGTCCTGGTCACTTACCTGACCGCAACGCCGTTTGTGATCTTCGCCCTGTTCCCGTTGGTGTGGATGCTCATGACCTCCCTGAAGACGAACATCGAACTCTACGACCTGGCGCAGAATCCGTTCTTGGTCCGCGCGGGCGTGACGTGGGAGCACTACAGGTTCCTCTTCACCCAGACGGCATTCCCCCTGTGGCTCCGCAACTCGGCGGTGGTTGCAACGACGACCAGCATTCTCTCCGTGGTGCTGGCCGTCCTGGCCGCATACGCCCTGGCCCGCCTGCGGTTTCCACTGGCGGAGGCGGTGACGACCTTCGTGTTCATCGTGTACCTGGTGCCGACGACCTTGCTCTTCCTTCCGCTGGCGCGCTTGATGGCGCTGTTCCACCTGTCCAACACGTTGTGGTCCCTCATCGTCGCCTATCCGGCGTTCATGGTCCCGTTTGCGACGTGGATGCTCACTGCGTACTTCACGACGATTCCCCGTGATGTGGAAGAGAGCGCCCTGGTCGACGGATGCACACGCCTGAGCGCGTTGCGCCACGTGGTCCTGCCCCTGGCACGGCCGGGCATCATCACCGCCGCCCTCTTTGGGTTCACCTTGGCCTGGAGCGAATTCATCTACGCCCTGACTTTTATCTCCACCACCGAACTCAAGACCGTGACCACGGGCGTCGTCGTCGATCTCATCCGGGGCGATTTCTTCTACTGGGGCTCGCTGATGGGCGGGGCGCTGGTGGCCTCACTACCCGTGGTCTTGCTGTTCGCGCTCTTTTTCGATCAGTACGTGGCCGGTCTTACCGCCGGCGCAGTCAGAGGATGAGGAGGTGACATGCGCAACGGGGGCGTGCGCAGGCGTGTGGGACGTGGGACCAAACTGACGATGGAGGGGTGAGAATGAAGATCTCCCGCAGAAAATTCATCAAGGTTGCAGGGGGCGTCGGGCTCGCCGTGGCGGCCGGGTCGATCCGCTGGCCGCAACACGTGACTGCCGGATCGCCGACGACGCTCCGGGTGCTGGGGCACTCGGCGTTCAACGAAGACAGCGACAAAGCCATCATCACGATCGGAAATGACTTTGCCCGCCAGCACAACGCGACGTTTGCTGGCGATTTCATCGATCAGCCCGAGGTCGCCGCGAAGCTGACGGCCGAAGAGCAGGCGAAAGCAGGCCACGACATCGTGGACCTGCAGGACAACCTCCCCACAATCCACAAGGACTACCTCGTCCCCTTGGACGATGTGGTCGCTGACATCACGGGGAAGTTCGGGCCCTTCTACCAGGTGGCGAAGGATTCCGGGTACGTCGACGGGCACTGGTTGACGCTGCCCTGGATTGGCAACGGAACCCTCGGCGTCTACCGCGCCGATTACTTTGCCGCGGTGGGCGAGCAGCCGTCGGCCAGCTGGGACGATCTGCTCCGCGCAGCCACGAAACTCAAGAAGGCGGGGCACCCAGTCGGGCTGCCGATCAGCCAGTGTGAAGATGCGGACTCCATTTTCTTCCCGCTGCTGTGGTCGTTCGGCGGCTCCGTGGCCGATGCGAAGAACAAGCTCACACTCGACTCCCCGCAGACGCGTGCCGCTCTGAACTACATGCGGAAGCTCTTCGCCGAGATGGACGCCACCGTATTGTCCTGGGACGACTCCGGCAACAACAAGCACATGCTCTCCGGCCGCGGGTCGTACACGATTAACGCGCCCAGTATCTACCTGCGGGCGCAGCGAGATAAGATGGCCTTTGCCCCGTCCATGCGGCACACGCTGGCGCCATCAGGACCAAAGGGCCGCTTTTTCTACGCGGACATCCACGGGTGGGGCATCTTCAAGTTCAGCTCCAATGTCGATCTGGCCAAGCAGTTTCTGCGGTCCATGTTCACGGAGGCCAGCCAAAAGACCGCCCTCACCTTGGGCAGCGGCTATGATATGCCGGTGCTGCCCTACTTTGACAAGAACCCGCCGTACGCGTCGGATCCGAACCTCCGGCTGCTGGTGGGGTTCATGCGCGATGCGCACCTGGTCGCGTATCCCGCCCCCCCGAACGCCCTGGCGGAGAAGACCTATCAGACGTATGTGATTCCGAACATGTTCGCCAAGGCGGTGCAAGGTGCTTCCGATGACGCTGCGATCGCGTTCGCGATCAAAGCCCTGACCGATATCGGATACACAAAGTGAGCCGTGGGCCAGGGGGCGGAATGCCCCCTGGCCCCTCTCAGGGAGCAGATATGCAGATCACCAGCATCCGGACCCGCCAGGTCGACATCCCGCTGCCGGCTCCGTTCTATCCGGCGTGGGCGCCTGGGCGGGTCGAGACGCAGATTCGGGTCGCCTACATACGGATTGACACTGATGCCGGGATCCACGGCATCGCCGGCCACGAGTTCTACGGGGCCGAAGAACAGGCCGTGGCGCGGATCGCCGTGTACCTGTCGGGCGAAGATCCTCTGCGCATCGAGAAGCATGCGGGGACGCTCCGGTATCTGTGGCCCTACTTCGGTACCGCTGTCTGGTTCGTGGAGATCGCGCTGTGGGACATCCTGGGCAAGGTGGCAGGGCTCCCCCTCTATAAGCTGCTGGGGAACGTCAGCGACGCCGTGCCGGCCTATGCGTCCACAGGCCAAAATCGGACCCCGGCCCAACGTGCGGACGACGCTCGGCGGCTGCGCGACGAGGGCTTCCGCGCCATCAAACTCCGCATCCACAACCAGACCGTGGCAGACGATGCGGCGCAGGTCGCGGCGGTACGCCAGGCGGTGGGGAATGAGATGGCGATCATGGTCGACGCCAATCAGACCGACACCGCCGATGCGCCGTTAGAGGGACCGCATTGGACCTATCACCGGGCGCTCCAGACCGCGACCGCACTGGCGGACTATGGCGTAAGTTGGCTGGAAGAGCCGTTGCCGCGGCACGCTTACGCCGAACTCCGCCGGCTGCGTGAGGCCTCCCCGGTGCCCATCGCCGGCGGGGAAGTCAATCAGCGCTTCGACGAGCTGCAACGGCTGCTCCTTGACGGGTGTTACGATATCCTGCAGCCAGACGTGACGTTGTGTGAAGGTCTGCTGCGGACGAAGGCGTTGGCCACGATGGCGCACGCCGCCGGCGTGTTGCTCACCCCACACACGTGGGGCGACCCGCTGGGCATGGTCGCGAATCTCCACCTCGCCGCGGCAATCTCGAACACGACATTCTTTGAATTCCCGCATGACCCCCCAGCATTTCCGGCGTCGACGTACCAGCAGACGCTCAAGGAGCCGCTCGTGGTGGAGGATGGGATGGTGAGGCTCCCGCAGGCGCCCGGCCTGGGCGTCGAACTCCAGGACTGGATCTTCGGCTAGCGTTCCACGAGCGTCGACACGCCCGACGGGGCCAGAGGAGAACACGATGGGGTCAACGAGCGTGCGGGCCGCCACGCTGGTCGCGCCCGGGCAGTACCAGGTCCGTGAGTACCCCCTGCCAGACCCGGCGCCGGGGTGCGCCCTGGTGCGGATGCGCCTGTCAGGGATCTGCGGCACTGACAAACACACCTATCAAGGGTATACCGCCCAGTACGGGGGGACGGGAGCGCCCAGACAGATCCCCTTTCCGATCATTCAGGGGCATGAGAACGTCGGGGTTGTCGCCGCCATCGGCGGCGATGGGATGTACGCCGATTTCGAGGGCATCCCGCTGCGCGAGGGCGACCGCGTGGTCGTCGGCGCTAATGTCGTCTGCGGGGAGTGCTATTACTGCCGGCACGACTTCCCCTACTACTTCTGCGAGCGCATGGTCGATTACGGAAATAACATGAGCGCGGCCGAGCCGCCGCACCTGTTTGGCGGCTGGGCGCAATACCTGTACGTCGTGCCCGGCAGTTTCCTGGTGCGAGTTCCCGACGACCTCCCAGATGACGTGGCCGTGCTCACTGAGGTCATGGCCGTCACCGTGGGGCTAGATCGCGCCAAGCAGTTTTCTGCCGTCCCAAACGAGGCGTTCATGTTCGACGACACGGTGGTCGTGCTCGGGGTTGGGCCGCTGGGCATGTGCTTCCTCATGAAAGCCCGGATGCTTGGTGCTGGCACGATTGTTGCGGTTGATCTTTCCGCGTACCGGCTGGGTCTGGCGAAACGCCTGGGCGCCGACCACACCATTGACGCCGCGAGGACGACACCGGCAGAGCGGCTGGCGCAGATCCGGGACTTGACCCACGGCCGTGGGGCGGACGTGGTCGTCGAATGCGCGGGCGTGCCGCAGGTTGTTCCTGAGGCGCTCGAGATGCTCCGGGTCGGTGGGATGCTCGTGGAGGCGGGGAATTTCTCCGATCTGGGCGAGGTGCCCATCAACCCCCACCGGCATCTGTGCTCGAAGAACGTCCGGATCCTGGGCGTGGGCGGGGAAGAGGCCGCCGCCTATGGGCCGAGTATGCGCCAGCTCGCCCGGTACATGCGACAGTATCCGGTCCGCGAGTTCGTCTCGCACCGCTACCGCCTGAACGACACCGACGCCGCGGTTCAGAAGGCCATCGCGCCGGACTCCATGAAGGTGGTGATTGATCCCTGGGCGTGACGGTGCTTCCGATTGAAACCATCGAATTTCGTATGCGGGACGAAAGCTGAAGGCGAGAGGAAAGTAGCGCAAGGCGCACGAAGGCCCCCAACACATTGCAGGCGAAAGGGGCAGATCTATGAAGGTGAGGCATAGTATTGTTTTCGCGCTCGTCCTAAGCATCGCTTTGATGTTGCCCACCCTTGGGCGGGGTGGGGCGGCTCAGACCATCACTTTTATCACGGCCCCCTGGGGCGTGCCGCCCGATCAGGCATTGTTCAAAGGGTTCCAGGACCGCACCGGCATCACTGTGCAAGTGATCTCTGCGCCGTCGGCCGAGATGTACACGAAAGTTCAGGTGGCGTCGTCCAGCCGCCGCGCGCCCGCCGACGTCATCTTCCTGACCGAGGAGGCGCCGTCGTTCGTCGTGGCGCCAGGGTACATGGAACCGCTCGACGCCTTCGTCGCCAAGAGTCCTGATCTCAACGTGGGCGACATCGAGCGAATGGATTTTTGGACGATCGGGGGCAAGGTGCAGGGGATTACGACGTACGTGCAGCTGGTGATGATGGACTACAACGCCAAGCGGCTCCAGGCCGGAGGCTTCAACAAACCGGCAGCGACATGGGACGAACTGCGTCGGCAGTCCCTGGCGTTAAAGCAGAAGGGCGTGGATCCCTACCCGCTCGCACTTGGCGCGATCGACTGGTCGTGGTTCTTGATGTCCCTCTCGGCTGGGGATCCGATGTTCGACGGCAGTTTGAATCCGGTGTTCAGCAACTCCGGGTCGCCGGCCCGGACCGCCATGACCAGGCTGATCGGGTTTTTCGCCAGTGACAAGGTCATCACGCCAGATCTACTGACGAAGGTCACGCCACATGACGTCTTCATGGGTGGGACCGGCGTCTACCATCAGGCCTGGCAGGGTTCCCTGGCGGTGATGAACAACGCCAAAATCTCCAAGCAGGCGCCGGATGTCCAGTACCTGCTGATGCCCGACCAGCACTACACCTGGAGCCTGGACGCCGCGATCGGCTTGTCGCGGTTCTCCGGCAAGAAGGATGCGGGCTGGGAGTTTATCAAGTGGTACGTCTCTCCCGAGAACCTGCGGGCGATCTACAAGGCCGTCGGCCTGGTCCCGTCCCGCAGTTCCCTGCAACGGGCGTTGAACTCGGAGGGCGCGATCCAGGGTTTTGACGTCATGGCGGAGCAGGCCAAGTATGTGCATCAACTGCCGCGGACGGCGAAGTGGTGGGGCCCGTGGACGCAGAGCGTCACGGAGGCGATCCGGAAGGCTGCCCAGGGCCAGCTCACGTCTGATGCGGCGGTGGATGCGGTGGCCAAGCGCTGGAATGAACTGAAGGCCCAGTATAAGCAATAGGCTTTGTTACGGATTCGAAGCGAGGAGCGGACTGCTTACCTGGCCATCCTGCCGGTCGGTCTGCTCCTCGTCCTTTTTGTGTATTACCCCGCCATCTCCACGTTTCTCCTCGGCCTGACCGACGCTAACCCGCGGGTCCAGGGGCTGGAAGGCGTCGCGCACTTCATCGGCCTGCGCAACTACGCTCAGACTCTGGGATCGGGGGAGTTCTGGGCGAGCGTCTGGCGCACCGTGCTGATCGTCCTGATGGTCTTGCCCCTGGAACTGGCCATCGGTCTGGGCGCCGCGATGATCCTCAACGAGGAATTCCGCGGCCGGGCGGTCCTGCGTACCATCGCGATTATCCCCTGGATGCTACCCCCGCTGGTGAACGGCTTTATGTGGTCATGGATCTTGAACGGGGACTACGGCGCGCTCAATGGTCTGCTCTATCAGCTGCACCTCGTCACTGGCTACCACCACTGGCTGGCGTCGCCATCTGCGCAGCTCTTCTGGGTGGCGCTGGCCCAGGTGTGGACCCGGTTCCCCTTCGCCATGGTGGTGCTGCTGGCCGGGCTGCAATCGATCCCCCAGGACGTGGTCGAGGCGGCCCGCGTCGACGGGGCAAGGCCGGCGCAGGTCTTCCGGTCAGTGACGTTCCCGATGCTCCTGCCCGCGTTCACCGTTGTTCTCGCCGTGGAGTTCATCGTCACCTTCCAAATCTTCGACGTCATCTGGTCTTTGACGTCCGGCGGGGCAGCGGGTCAGATCATCAACCCCTTTACGAAAGCCGTGATGATCCTGAATTACGAAGTCGTCTTTCGCAACCTGGATCTTGGACTGGGCTCCGCTCTGGCCTACCTGATTCTGCTCCTGTCGATGGGCGTGGGGTACGTTTTTGTGCGGATGCTCTATGAGCGGGGCGCGTGAAGTGATGCTGCCTCGGGTGGTCAGACGCATCTTCTTCTGGGTGGCTGTCGCGCTACTGGCGCTGTGGAGCCTGGCCCCGATCTACTGGATCGTGGTCAGCAGCATCTCCACGCGGATCGAGCTGTACACCGTCCCCTACAAGCATTGGATCCCACAGTCGCCGACGCTGCAAAACTACATCGATGTCTTCACCACCGGCCCCAAGTACCGCGCGGGGGGATTCCTGCCATCGGCAACGCTGCTCTACTCCGGCGTGCGCAACAGTATCCTCGTGGCCTTTCTGGCCGCGGCGCTCCTCAGCCTGCTCGCCTCGCTGGCAGGGTACGCCTTTGCCCGGCTGAACTTTCGGGGGCGTTCTTTCTTGTTCTTCATGATGCTTCTGCTGGTGCCGCTGCCGATCTGGGTCTCGCTCATCGCGTTGTTTCAGCTGATGAGCGTGGTGGGATTGATCGACACGAAGCTCGGCCTGGTCTTACTGTTCGTAGCCTATGGAGCCCCTCTGTACGTGTGGCTGATGCAGACGTACATTCGGGCTACGCCACGCGACATCGAGGAGGCGGCCCTGATCGACGGCGCGTCTCGTTTCAGGGCACTGCGCACCATCATCCTGCCCGTGGCATTCCCGGGACTCGTGTCGGTGTTCCTGGTGGCTTTTCTGACGGTCTGGAACGCGTTTCTCATCCCGCTCATTTTCACCAACTCCGAAAGCGCCCAACCCCTTACCGTGGTCCTGTCGCTTTTCATCGGCCAGTACGAGGTGGCGTGGGAAGCGATGTCTGCGGCTGCAGTGGTGACGATGATCCCACCGATCGTGATGGCGCTCTTCTTCCAACGCTATATCGTGCGAGGGCTGGCCCTGGGGGCGCTGCAGTAAACGATGCCGTCCCGTCCCGATGTGTCGGTCAGTGGCATGACCCTGGAGCAGAAAGTAGGCCAGATGTTCATGCTGGCGTTCGCCGGCTCCACGGCCAAGAATGCTGCCGCCCTTCTCCGTGATCATCATCTCGGGGCGTGCTACCTGAGCAACGACAACTTCATCGATCCCGGTCAATCGGCCGCGTTGATGGCAGAATTACAAGCGCTGGCCCGCGCGGGCTCCGGGATCCCGGCGCTACTGGCGGCGGATCAGGAAGGGGCGTGGGCAGTCCTCACCCCCTACAGCTGCGCTGGTCCCGGCAACATGGGCTTGGGGGCGACGTGGTCCCCCGAGGACACGCGTGCGATGTACGCCGTCTTCGGTCGGGAACTGCGCGCCGCTGGCCTCAATGCTGACCTCGCACCCGATGCCGATGTGAACAGCAACCCGCTCAACCCGATCATCGGGGTGCGCTCTTTTGGAGAGGATCCGGAGATGGTGGCGCGGCATGTGCGCGCGGGCGTGGAAGGGTTGCATGATGCCGGGGTGGTCGCGGCAGCCAAACATTTTCCCGGGCACGGGGATACCGCCACCGATACCCACCGTGGCCTGGCGCGCGTGGATCGCGATCAGCAGGTTCTCGAGCGGCGGGAGTTTGTGCCCTTCCGGGCGGCCATCGACGCCGGTGTGGACATCGTCATGACGTCGCATATCCTGTTCCCCGCGCTAGATCCGCAGCGGCCAGCGACGCTTTCACCCAAGATCCTGCACGACCTGCTCCGCGAAGCGATGGGATTTACTGGGGTCATCGTGACGGATTCGTTCAATATGGGGGCGGTGCGGCGGGTCTATCATCCGCTGGATGCCGTCATACAGACGGTGCAGGCCGGAGCCGATATGGTGCTCCTGGCTGAGGAACGCTATGGCGACGAGTCCGGGGACTACGTGGACCGGCAAGCGCGCTTGGTCACCGGGTTGGTGGCCGCCGTGAAAAAGGGACAGGTTCCCCTCTCGCGGATCGACGACGCAGTAGCGCGTATCCTTGCGCTCAAGATGCGCTACAGCCTTGGCGAACAGTCCGCCCCCGACGCGAGGACCACCGCAGACGCCGTTGGCTCACCGGCGCACAGGGAGATCGAGCGCAAGGTTGCCGCGGATGCGGTGGTCCTGGTGCAGAATCGGGGCGGCATCGTCCCTTTGAATGTCGGGCGGATCAAGCGTCTTGTGATGCTGTCCGCGACCGATCCGGATGGGTATCGACGGATGGCGGCCGGGCGTGGCATCGGGCCTAATGTCGTGGAGCACCCGTCAGACGTCGCATCCGCAGAGATCCGCAGGCGCCGTCCGGATGCAGTCAGCATGGCGCTACGCGACGGGGAGTGGGAAGGGCAGGCTGACACACTGGCCGGGGCGAGCGCCATTGTCGTCGTGACCGAAAAGTTTCCACTGGCGGGATTCGACTTTCCTGACGCGTCCCAACACCGCTTGATTCGGTGGCTGCTGTCAAGGCGCATTGCTCCCGTCATCGTCCTCGCCTGCCGCGACCCGTATGAACTGGCCCAGTTCCCCGAAGTGGACGCTTACATCTGTGCGGTAGGCTACAGACCAGCGTGTGTGCGGGCCGCCGTGAGCGTACTATTTGGCGAGACTGCACCGCACGGCCGCCTGCCGGTGTCCATTCCCGGGATCTACGCGGTCGGCGACAGCGCAGCGTCGTCGTGATTCCAGGCGAGTGATTTGGGCCGTCTCTAGCGTTTCGCAATCGCCGCCTTGTAGGCGACTCCGGTGAGTGTTACGTTACCGTCTCTTATCCCAGCAGCAGACGCTCTCGCCGATTCGGTCATCAGGTCCTGTTTGGACAGGCGGCCCACCTCATCGTAATCCAAGTATGCCCAGAAGAACTTGCTCCAGAACGGCGACAAGTACGACAGGCGCTTCCAATGAGCAAACTTGACAAGTGACATCAGGAACTTCTGGTCTAGCGGGCTCCAGAAGCTGAAGGTGTCGCGCGCGTAAATCGCGTTGTCGAAGACCGCATCGATTTGCGTGAATTCGGAATCGCGTTGCTTCTGAAGCCATGCCTCACTAATGGCCACGGGCTTGCCGCAGGCGTGTGCTTGGTCGGTGTAGGTAATCAACTTATCGAGCAGGTCACGGTTAACCGGGTAGACGTGAAGGTCGACGAAATCGATGCCTGTCCCGCACAGCGCTTTCAGGTACGTCTCCCCAAATCTCTGCCACGTGCCGATGCCGGCCCCCAGTTGTGTCTTTCCCACGCCGGCCGCACGAAGTTGCTCGACGAGATAGGCAGTCATGCGCGAGAAGCCGTCGGGCGTCGAGAGGTCGGGCCGTCCAGTGAGCTTGCCCTGGGTGTCGGGCTCGGAGCCGAGGTTGAGATAGTCGGGCTGCGCCTCGCGAATGATGGTCCGCGCTACCTCCACACGCGCCGCCACAATATCGGGCTCACTTAGCTTCTTGTAATACTCGACTACATTCAACCCCGAGCCTTGAGAATACACGCCCCCGAAGAGGATCGAGCTTTCGACGATCAGCTTCATGTTCCGCCGATGCACCTCAGCAGAGAGCTTTCGGTAGAAGTCGATGAACCGCTCGTAGTCATCGGGGTCGCCGTTGAATTCGAAGAAGGGACGATACAGCAACGGGAAGCCTATGCAGATTGTCACGGCGTTCACACCCAGGCCCTGGAGGCGCGTCAGTTCTAACTTTGTGCCCTCGAAAGCGAGCGGATTGAGAAGTTGGCGCCCGCGGTTACAGTTGGCTACCTGCAGTTCGGCGGCGGATTGGACGTCGGAACTCTGCCCGTCCCAACTTCGGCTGACCCTGGCGTCGAAGGCCGAGACCTTGCTGTCCAGCATTGCGTAGAGGTCTTCGTACTCACGGGGGACACTCGAAGAATTCTGGGCTGAAGCAAGAGCTGTTGTCACTAGGACACAGGCAAGGGCAAGCGTTCTAGACTGCATCTGCACACCCTCCCGACCGTTCCCCAATGCGCTGTTGCTGTTCGCAGTGGTTGTCCAAATACGAACCTCTTCTGGAGCTCCATCTTCCTTATGCCCCAGGGTCGGGCTCCTGGAGCCTGACAGACCCGCACGTTGCCCTCGTTAGGTCACCCTCCGGGCAGACCTCGGATTCGCGCGTTGGTTTTGGAACTGCCGGGCATCTCTACGGCGCAGGCATGGTTCGTTGTGCAGACGATCGAGATGTTGAACTGTATGCGCGAAGACGGCGCAGATGTCTCAGTGTCGGCCCGAAGCGACCGGCACCTGCTGGTGTGGCCGAAGAACGGCTAGGTAGCCAGCATATGGAATTCGGCTTTCGTGTACGTCGTCATGGCCCCGCAGGTTGGACACTTGAGTTCATAACCTTGCGAGAGGGGAATTTCGTAGATCCGGCCAGTGAGACCCACGCCTGTGGGAACGGGCCGGGCGCATGTCTTGCAGGTTACGTAGAGCGGTTCTGGGTCGTCCATGGGGCATCACCCCCATGGGGGTTCCTCCTGGCGTCACACGGGTCCTACTTGGAGTGACCCAGCCGTACTGTGTGCAGTACAGAGGAGGAGATTTGGACTGTTTTCACTGCCGTGGGGTTGCGCTTTGGTGAGACATCAGTAATAGCGGGCATAGCTAGTTTCTTCGGTATTGAATTGAAGCTCAAGAAAGATTCCTTCGCTCTTCTCTGCAGCCGAAGGAATACAGCATCGGGTGGGCCTAGGGGCGATAAGCTTCACGACGATGACGGACGTATTGGACCTCCACCGTATCGTGGTTTGTGACTCGGTAGATGATCCGATAGTCACCGGCTCGGAGCTTCCAGT
>Ga0209283_10000085_pt1 | contig 40846 bp, 60 predicted proteins | sample CZO8metaG_2_FD_188354 | JGI IMG/M metagenome (GOLD analysis project Ga0209283, IMG submission 188354) | Vadose zone soil microbial communities from the Eel River Critical Zone Observatory, Northern California, USA - CZOApr15con2H1.8 metaG... | ecosystem: Environmental > Terrestrial > Soil >...
TGGGGCAGCCATATCTGGCACCGCAAACGTCGTAGGGACCTTGTTAGATGCCGCCCAAAACAATAAGGACATCACTGACGTTCTGTATGACGGAGTTCTGATCGAGCAGATGGAGACCAGTGGGTTTTCTATCACCGATAGCGCCACGGGTAGAGTCAGACGGATCAAGTACGTCAACTGCTGGGCTCGCAACGGGCGTGGCGACGGTTTCAATGACTTTGCCGGAGGCTCTTTCGATGTTACCTTGCAAAATTGCTACGCCACCGACCTTGATGGTTTCGGCGCTGAGATGACTACGGCGGGGGGACTTCAAATTCAAGGCTGCATAATCGCCCGCACTGGACAGTCTGGGATAGGGATTGAGTACAGCGCTTCGCTTAGTCCGACGAATGCTGTCATCATCAACGGCAATTACATTCATGACATTACCACAGCCGCCTATCCGGATGCTTCGGGAATTTCTCTAGGCCAAAATGTGAGTCCGGATAACACGATGATTATAGGCAATACCATCATGCGTACGGGAGGGCACGGAATTATTGCCAACATAACTCCCAATCGTTGCAGTTTTCTATCCAATGTCATTCACGATGTTGGGGGCGGCGGAGTCAACAGAAGAGGGATTCAGGTTCCGGGAGGAACCAACCTCGTTGCCATGAACAACGTGGTCAGGACTTTTACCGTAGGCTATGCGATGCAATACGGCATCGTATTTGCTGGAAGCGACGCTGGAAGCGTCATCGCGCACAACGAAATTTCTGGAGAGAGCATCGCGAAGATCTTCACGAACGGACCAACGAGAGCCGTTCTAAACCCGAAGCGCATCACGGTCACTTACAGCGCGAGCATGACATTCGACGCTGCCAACGGGACCGAATTCGATATTACTGCTACAGATGGCAATGCATTCACCATCAACGCCCCGATCAATCCCGCTGGGGATGGGCTTGTATTCACCGCAATCATACGGAATACATCTGGCGGTGCCTTGGGTGCAGTGACGTGGAACGGAGTGTTCAAGATGTCAGCGTGGACGCAACCTGCGAACGGATTCAGTCGTAGCATAATCTTCAGGTGGGATCAGACGAACTGGGTGCAAATCTCTCAGACTGGCGTAGATGTGCCGAACTGACAATGACCGAAGAAAAGCTCTCCCGCCAGGAATCCAAGCGATGAATGCCCCAATTTCTCTCGTTGAAGTTGACCGAGCGGTCGGCATGGTAGGAGCGCGTCATGATGGGCAACCAAAATATCCTCGGCGCGAGCCTGTCCGACGACCAGCGCGAGCAGCAGAACAAGCGCTCTCACAACCGCATGCGTTCCAGAAACCGCCGCGCGATCTGCTTCGCCGCTTCGAGCGTGTCCGCTTCGGTGATCGCTTCCAAGGCTCGCCGCGCCCCGATGTCGTGCGACTTGCCCCAATACACCCCGACCATTGCGCCGAGCAGAAAGATAACGAAAGTGCCTACGACTTGGAACAGCGTCATGGTTTCCTCCGAAAAAGAGCGAGGTATTCGTCGATGGCGCGGCGGATCAGTTCGGCAACTGAGACGCCCATGTGTTTAGAGAGTGCTTTCAGTTTCCTAATTGTCCGATCGGACAAGTGAAAATCATACCTGTCCATTAAAAATGACCCACGATTCCAGCGCCCTATACGTTTACGCCGTCCTCTATAAGGAACAGCAGGCCCGCGATGTATATTGCAACGTTGACAAACAGGATCAACCTTCAGAGGTTTGTTGTAGTCACGATGATCGTATACCTCTGCTGGATGGCCACAATCCACGCACTTTGTTTTACTAGTTATGCGCTGTAATTTTCCACACTCGATTGCTTTTTGTACGGCCGCTCCAGCGCGACCAGATCCACTAGTTGTCATGGATTTATCCTCGGTCGCCCAGGTTTGGGAACTTCTATTCCTGCGCGTCTCATTGCGCGGCGGACGGAAACTGGATGCAGATTGCATCTCTCGGCGGCTTGCGTTGGCGTGTGGCCGTGCTTAACCAATTTCAGCGCTCGGTCCATCGCTGCGGATTGTTTGGCAGTCATTCATAGAGGGTAGTGCATAAAGCACCATTTGTCAAATGATCCCGATGACCCAGCAATACCTCGACGCGACGATCAACTCGCTGCTTCAGAGCGTGGCCGAGATGGCGTCGAAAGCGGCAAACACGGCTGGACAGCTCGCGGACGCCAACCTAACCATCATGCAGCTTCGGGTGCGCATCGCAGAGCTCGAAAAACCGCCTGCCCCGCCGGAACCGCCGAAGGAATAACGTGGACCTCACCGCCTTCTCTCGCTTCGACCGGCAAGACCCGGACCATGTGAGCCTCTTTCTCGACCTGAATTACCTCGCGCACGAGGCGACGGTGCAGGCCATGACCTCCGTGGTCGATCACCGACCGCTGTTCGGGGAGCCGGACCCAGCGTGGGCGTTCGATCACGACCGCGAGCACCGCGCCATCGCCGCCGCGCTCTCGATTGCCGCCCCGCCCGACCTATCCGTAGTAGACTTCGCCGACGATTCCTCGGAGGACTGGCTCTTGTATCACTCGCGGCACCACGATCTCATCAACCAGGCGCTAGGGATATAGATCATGGCGGATTCACGCGTAGGCGTACACATTTTTCCTGGCACTCCGCAGGAAATATACTGGCCTGGCGATCTAGGCACGTACGAGGGCACCACGGGGCGACCGACTCTCAGCAGTATTCGAGAAACCATCGGATCGGTTCAGGGGCGCAAGGACCTGTTCAAGGGCGCGCTAACCGCCGCAACTGGTGCCTCTCTAGGAGCGGGGGCTGCTGGTTTGTCTGGCGCGGAAGCAGGAGCGACGGGCGCTGGTGAAACCTTTGGTCTGACCGGACTCGAGGGAGAGGAGGCTGGTGCTGGACTGCCGCTCGCGGATTACCCCGGCATCGCCGAAGGCGCGGCACCATCGGACATTCCCGGCTACGACCCGACGCTGATCGCCGAGCCGCCGGTATCTCAGGGAACGGTCAATGCTGCCGGTGTCGGGACCGCTCCTAGTGCGACAGGTGGCGTCGGTAACGCCATCGCCCGCTACGGTCCTCTCGCGCTCGGCGGGCTTGGACTCGCATCGAACTACCTCACGGGCAAGCGCGCGGCGGCGAAAATCGCGGGCCTCGGGGAGACGCAGCGCGCCGAGGGACAAAAACTTATCGACCAGTACAACAGCGGCACCCTGACCGTGGCCGACGCGCACAACATCGCCGCCTACGAAGCGAGCGCGACCGCGATGGCGAAGCAATATTTCGCCAAGGCCGGGATGTCGGACTCAAGCTCGGCCAACTCGGCGCTTTCGACCATCCAGGGGAACGTCGCGGCGATGAAAGATCAGGCGCTTCAGAACTACCTCAAGCTCGGAACGTCGATGCTTAATGTCTCTGACGAAGCGCAACTCCAAGCCATCGAGCAGGGCATCAAGAACGACCAGTTCATGTGGCAGCAGATTTTCAACTTCGGCGCGACCTACGGGCAGTGGAACCGCTCGCTCAACACGATGACCGGAAGATGACGCTATGGCTGAAATCGACCAAGGAACGGTAGACGCGGCGATCGACCCCTATGCGTCGCAGATCGGCGCGCGCATCAAGCGCCGGGACACGTTCGCCGAGCAGGCCACCGAGTTCGGCAAGAAGGAGGTTGCAGAGAGCGAAAAACTCGCTGGCCAGCTTGAGGAGCGCGGCAAGGCGGGCGCAGCGGCCCGCGAAGCGCTGTCTGAGCGCATCGCCACGCGCCCGAGCGCCCGCGTGAACGAGGAGGCGATCCCGGCCTACAACCGCCCGAAGGGGAACGACAAGGAAATGGAGCAGGGCATGTCGGCGCTCGCGGTCGCCGCAATGCTCGTCGGGATCGCCTCGCGTCAGCCGTTCTACGGCGCGGCGCAGGCGATGACCGGCTTCATGAAGGGTTACATGGACGCCGACCAGAAGATCGTGAACGAGTCCTTCCAGATTTACGACCGCAACCTCCAGGCGATCAAGGAAAGGAACGCCGGGAAGCGCCGCGCGGTTGAGGGCGTGCTCAAGGACTACGACAACGACTTGCTCGGGATGCAGCAGCAGTTGAAGATCATCGCCGCGCAGTACGATGACCCGATCCTCGCGCAGAAGGTGCGCGTCGGGTCGATCTCCGACCAGCGCGACATCGCGTTGAAGCAGTTGACCGCCGAAGGGAACGCCATCGACCACCTGATTCGGGCGCGCGAGGCGATGCTGTACCGCCAGGCGATGCTCGGGGAGAGGATCAAGAAGCGGCTCTCCGGCACGGCGAGCGGCGTCACGCCTTCCTCGACCGACAAGACGACCGCGCTGCAAATCCTCAAGTCCGACCCGCGCGTGGCGAAGATGGATCAGGACAGCAAGGTTTCGCTCGCCGCCGAAGTCGCCGCCCGCGCCAAGAGCTTGACGAAAACCGGCCAAGTCGCCGACTTCGCCGAGGGCGTCGATCAGGCGATGGACGATCTGGTGGCCGAGGGGCTGCTCAAGCCCGGGCAGGCGCAGCCGTGGTATCGGCCGGATACGCCTGCGAGCTTCAGCCGCGCTCCAGCGCCCGCCGCAGCGGCTCCGGTCGCGAAAGACGACTTAGAGGATCAAGCGAACGCCGCCATCGCCAACGGCAAAGACCCGGCGGCCGTGCGGCAGCGCTACAAGGAACTGACGGGGAAAGACCTTGGGGGCGTTTGACGACCTGCCGGTGGCGAAGGAGCGCGATCCGTTCGCGGACTTGCCGACGGTCAAGCTCCCCGATCGCCTGTCCACCGGCCTGATCGAGACTGGCGCGAATATCGTCTCGGGGTTGGGCGGTGCGGCGGCGGGCGGCGTCACGGCGCTCGCTACAGGCGACCCTAGTGCGGTCGAGCCGGTCGCCGAAGCGATCACCTACCAACCCCGCAGCAAGATCGGCAAGGAAATGTCTGGTGCGGTGCAAAAAGCCTTCCAGATGCTCGACGAGTTCGGCGACTGGACGGGCGAGAAAATCCGCGAGCTGAACCCCCAAGACCCGCGCTTAGTGCCGCTCGCCGCAGCGGTCAGGACGCTCATCAACTTCATCCCCGGTTTGGTGCTCCCGCCAGCGATGCGCGGGCTGGCACGCGAGAAGGGCGCTGAGGTTTCACGTGGAACCCTTGAGCCTGCCGCCGCCCCGAAAGCCGGGCCTGCCTCGCCTACGCTGCCCGAGCGCCCCTTCCCGGTGGTCGCCGAGGAAACGCCCGCAGCCCGGACTGTCGAAAAGACGACACGTCGGGCGGTTGTACCGGAGTCAGACCCCTTCGCCGACTTGCCCGACGCGGGAAACCTTGAGGACGTGCCCGCCTTTCAACCCAAGTCGCCGGTGGCCGGATATTGGGAAGGCCCTGGGGGCGAGTTCGTTGAAACTGTCGAAAAGCCGACAGTCGTAGAGCGGGCGAAGGAGTTGGCGTTCAACGACCGCCGGTGGCACGAAGCGGCTTTGACGCAGCCTGAGCGCCGCGGTGTGCCGCCAGCGCTCGAGCTGGAGGGTCAGACGCCCGATCAGGTGCGTGCCGAGGTGGCGGCTGTGGATCGGGCCAAGGCCCAAGAAGCGCGCAAGGCAGGCGCATCGCCCTCTGAAGAGTTCACCCTCTCGGGGTCCGACCGCCCGGCCGATCAGGCGGCGGCGCGCGGACAGATGGAGCTGCAGGAGGCACCGGAAGCCGTGCCGACGAAGTCGCGCAAGCGCGCGGAGGGCCCGCCTGCGTCCATCCTTACCCGCATCAAGCGCATGGGCGGCATCAACATCCAGGAAATCCTTGACCTGACCGGGGAGGGGCGCACCGGAAAGAAGGGCATCTCGCCCGGGCTGTTCACCAAGGGCGGGACCGGACTCGACGATCTGGCGACGCGGTTGCGCGATGAGGGATTCGACATCCCGGTGGACGCGGCCGACGGCGGGGTGCAGGGGCTTCGCAACATGATTCAGGACGAGCTCGCCGGCCGACGCAAGCACTACTCGTTCGCGGAGCAGGAGCGCGTCGCCCAGCTCGAGCAAGACCGGGAAGCCAAGGCGTTTGCCGAAGAGGAAAAGGCTTTGGATGTCGCCACGCGCGGAGAAGGCAAGGCGCTGACCGACGAGCAGGCGCTCGAAAGGTACGGCCCGGGTACGCTCGGGATGAACGCGGCCCTCAATCCAGAGCTTATCCGCCAAGCGGCGCGGGACATGAAAGCGGGCGCCAAGGCGGTGGTCGAGGACACCTTCGGCGCGCCGGGTGAGTACCGCAACCTCTACGGGCCGATCCGCGACCTCGAGCAAACCAACGTCGCTCGCATTGACCGCTGGGCGGCGGGAGAGTCGCACACCATCAAGCAGGCGTTCCCGAACAAGAAGGCGCGCGAGGATCTGACCTTGCGGATAGTGCGCGGCGACCTGTCCGGGCTACAGGGTGCTCAACTGGAAGTGGCAAAGCGCTTGCAGCAGAACTACGCGCAGATGGGAGAGTACGCGCTGCGCGCCGAGCAGTTGGACGAGTTGCGCCAGAACTACTCCCCGCAGATATGGGACATCAACGACGCGCACACGCGCAGGTTGATTCAGATGTGGCGCGATGCCCGCGAAGCGGGGCCGATTCGCGAGTCCTCGCCCTTGATGCGCGAGCCGGGCGGCTCGGGGATGTTCTCGCCGTTCCGGTTGCAGCGCGCAATCTCGGACGTGTTCGAGGGGATGCAAATGGGCATGAAACCCGCGTCCCTCGACGCCGCGGAACTGTTCACCACCTACGCGCGCTCGATGGGGCGCTCGGTCGAGCGTTCGAAGGCGATGACCTCGCTCCACCAACTCCTGTCCGACGACGGGCTGCCGATGGTGATGCCGGAGAAGCAGGCACCGAGGGGCTACGAGCGCATCGGCTACCCCGAACTCGAAGGCTACCGCGTCCACCCGGACATAGCGGCGGCGGTCAAGGTGGTGCTGGAGACGGACACGCCGGGCGCTGTCGGGATCGTGCTCCAGTCGGCGGCCTACGCCTCGAAGCGCGGCCTCGTGTCCTACTCGTTCTTTCACCCGACGTCGCTGTTCCTTGCGTGGGAGGGGAGTTTCCCGAAGGGTTCGATGCTCAACCCCAAGGGCGCGATCGACGCGGCGCTGAAGAAGTACCGGGAAGGCGGGCCCGGGGACGCGGTGGACAAACTCCTCGCCTCTGGCCTCAAAATCGGCGCGCCGCTTGAGGACATCATGGGGCGCGAGCGCTTCGGGCGCGTCATGGACCGCGCCGAGCGCGTAGCCGACAAGTTGAATCTCGGGGGCCTCGTGCGCGTGCCTCGCAAGATCGACCGGGCGCTGCAACACGCGACCTGGGACTATGTGCAGACCGGCTTCAAGCTCGACCTTGCGACGCGCTTCTTCGAGGATCAGCTGGTCAAGAACGCGGAGAAAATCGCCAAGGGCGAGATCACCGAGCGCGACATCGCACGCCAGGCCGCCGAAGCCGCGAACGGTATCCAAGGCGGGCTGAATTGGGAGCGCATGATCGACAAGTTCGACACGCCGGCCGGGCGCCGCATCATGGCGGACATCCTCTCCAAGAACGGCCGGCGCTGGATGCAGACCTTCGCCTTCGCGCCGGACTGGCTGGTATCGACCATCTCGACTTGGACGAACGCGGTGACGGGCGGGGAGCGCGCCGCGGTGCGCCAAGCGCTCGCGCGCCGCTACCTCATCACCTCGGCCATCATCACCTACACCTACGGCAACGCGCTCAACTACTACTTCACCGGGCACTCGATGTTCGAGAACCGCTCGGGCAAGAAGGACGCGACGTGGCTGGACGACATGAAGGCGAAAACCGAAGTACATCTCGGCGGTGGCTTGCGCATCAACCCGAACAAGCACTTTCTCGAAGTCCCGCACATGGTCGCCGATCCGGTGCAGTTCGCGCTCAACAAGGCGAACCCGATGACCGTGGGCGAGCCGCTTGAGCAACTGTTCAACAAGCAATGGCTCTCGACCGGCTACGCGCCGCCGATCGCCGAACGCTCCGACGCGCAACTGACGCGGCTTCGCAAACGCGCGCAGCACGCGTCAGGCAAGGTGCTGCCGATCACCGGGCGCTCGGTCATGGAGCACGGCGCGCTCGGCGCGGGCGGCTTTCTCGGGTTCCCGGTGTCGGGCGTCTCGGAGGAGCAAAAGGAAAACGAGCGCATCCGCCGCACCATCGAGCGCTCGGCGCGTCCGTGAAACAAGCAAGGCTCTCGCCGCTAGGTAAAAAAGCGGAGAAACTACTTTCGACGATCATGGATGATATGGAAGCGGACGCTAAGAAGCGGAAAGGCAAACCAGAGGTCCAGGCGAAGTATTCTTTGACGGACAACATGAAGGTGTTGTCTCGGGTAGCGCAGTTTGAGGCTATTCGATCGAAACTGGAAACGCCAGAAGGTAGTTTTTTCTCCGGTAGAGAAAAAGAGGATGAGGACGGTGACGCAGAGTGAACTAGAGGCTGCTGTAGAACGGCAAAACTTGGGGGGAACATGAAACTTCAGGAAGTTGAAGCGCTGATCGCAGTCGGACGGGTCGGCTTCGCGCTCGCCGCGTCCCGGCTCATGTCGCTCGTGATGGGATTCGGGACGGTGGCGCTCGCGGCGTACACGGTGCAGTCGCCCTCTTGGGAAGCAGTGTGCGCGGTGGCGGCAGTCGCGCTGTGCGGGTTGCTGCCGGCGCTCGCGTTCGAGTCGCGCTCGCAGGCCCGACGAGCGGAGGAATTGCGCCATGAATAGGGCGGGCATCTACAACGAGAGCGAGATGTTGCAGCGCTCGTGCAAGTTCATCCGCATCGTTCTCGAATCCCCGCCGGGTCAGGCGGTGAACCGCGTCACTGACGACTCGGGCGAGCGCTCGCGCTTGCAACCGAACATGCAGGTATCGTGGGACAAGTGCGAGGGCAGCCAGTGCGCGCACTGGCGCTGGTATCGCAGGTGGCCTTGGTCGAAGGTCGAGCACGGTGGCCTGGGGTACTGCGGCTTGGCAGGAAAGCCGTGAATGCGCTTGGCGAACAAGTCCTCGGTATTCGACCAGCTCGTCGATCGCTCGGGCACGATCACGAGCGGGGGCACGTCGCAGCAGTTGATGCCGAAGAATGCGGACCGCTTCTACCTTTTCTTCCAGAACATCTCGACCGGCGACGAATGGCTGAACCATACCACTGCCGCGCAAATCGGGGTCGCCGGCAACATTCGCGTGCGACCCGGTGAGACGTTCGCTATGGAAGGCTCCTACTTGACGGGTGAATCGTGGAACATCATCGGTGCGACCACCGGCCAAGCGTTCACCTCCAAGGAAAATAGTCCCTCTCCGGGAAACATCTGATGGGCCTGAACACCAACCAAGTCGAAGTCTCCGACGAAGGCGTGCTGCAAGGGTTGGCACGGCTGCTCGACTTCGTCGGGGCGGGCGTTACCGCGACGATGGTGGGAGACATCGCCACGATCACGATTCCCGGCGGCTCTGCGGGTGCTGATCCGAGTTACAGCCCAGGGTCGTTCACGATCGCCACTGAAACTGCGCGTCTTTTCATGAACCATTTGAAGCTGACGACGACGCAGCGCGCCACGCTCGTTGGCACGGCTCGCTTGAAGCTGAGCAACTGATGGCTGACTGCGTCGTAGATCAACAAGCGGCGTCGGCGCTCTCCACCGCAGCCGGTCAAGGGGGTTGGTTCTTCGACAATCAGACCGGCCTGTTCATGTACAAGGACGCGGCTGGCCGTGTATATGGCCGCTCGGACAATGGTTCAATCACCACACCGGGTTCGACCTTCGCCACCGATACCTATATAACCGATTCCGACCTGAAAGTTCCTTCAGTCTCGTTGCAGGTTCGGACTAAGTTTATATGGCGACTTTCCTTCTCTAAGACCGCTGCCGGTGTAGTAGCACCTGCCTACGCCATCCGCATCGGCGCGAATAGAACCACAGCGGATGCCGCACGATTGACCTTAACGGGGCCGGCGCAGACCGCCATTGCCGACATCGGCACGCTAAACATCATGGCGATCATCCGATCCATCGGAGCGTCTGGAGTGATGCAGGGTACGGCTTGGTGGGATCATCGCGGTACGGTGGCGAGCAGCACGGTCGGCGTTGGATTTGCGAACGACGGCACCGGGCATGTCGAGGGCACAAGTGCCGGCTTTGACACCGGCGTAAGCGGTCAGTTTATCGGCCTTTCGATCAATGGCGGCGCATCTGCTGCGTGGACCTTGACACAGGTTCAAGCGGAGGCAGAATGGTGACGCCGATCAAAGGACACCGCGACGTTTCAGTAACTTGGGGCGATCACGATGCGGCTCATCCTCCGATTAGAGTCGGGAGAGTCACAACGACTATTCTTGACACCGCGATCGCCGTACTATTTTCCAGTCCGATGCCCGATGCTGATTACGAAGTTGTGGTTCAGGCTAAGTCGAATGTGAGCGTGACGACTTTTCCGAGCGCTCCGACAACGGACGGATTCACGCTGAACCTTTCGGCTGGCGTGAACGCGACGTTCTCGTACTTCGCCATTGGAACGGTGTAACATGAACTTGGAGGCTCTATGAAAAAGCACAAACGCAGCAAGGATATGGCGGTACCCGTAGCGCTTGGTGAGCCGATGCCCGCCCCGCCGCTCGCGCTTCAGAGCCGCTACTCGCATGAGCCGTGGAAGCCGGGCGAGACGCCCGCTGCTCCGCTCATGCGGCTGTCGCGCCCGCACGATCTCCCCGCGACGCCCTACGGCCACGGCGCGCTCGGCGTGGAGAAGCCGACGGCCCGCGGCAAGCACCATCCGGAGACGCCGAAAGAGGGGTTGCTCAAGTGAACTACTTTCACATCGCCGCCTTAAGCGCTGGCGCGAGCATCACCAAGAACCCGTGCAAGTTGCACTCGGTCACGATCAACACCAAGGGAATTACGTCCAATCTGCTCACGTTGTACGACAACAACGCCGGGGACAGCAGCGGCAACGTGATCGCGGCGATCGACACGACGGCGAACGTCGGGCACCTGATCTACGACGTTGACACCAGAGCGGGTCTTTCCTACGTGCTCGCTGCGGGCACGGCGGCGGATGTGACGGTCAGTTATGCCTGACGTTCCTCTTTCGCGCTCGGAAGCCGCCGAGATCGAAAAGGAAATAGAGGAGGAACGTATCCGCATCGGGGTAGCGATCATGAATCGCTGGTTCCAGGAGAACCGCAAGGAGATCGGAAAGCTCCAGGTCGAGTCTTTGGATAATTGGGCGAGCACGCGAGTTAAGACGGCGCTCGCTGTATTCGGGCTGGCGACGCTCGGAACGATGCTACTCGCAGGCTTGGCCTATCTCGGCTGGAAGGGATGGGGAGGGGTGAAATGAACCTCAGAGTCGAACGCGAACCCTCTACGGATCAGGGCACCTTCGGTCGAATGATGCTAGAAGGGCACCGCGAATGGCCGTGCATCGAGTTGCCGTGGCGCGGCAACGCGAATGGACTGTCGTGCGTGATGCCCGGAAAGTACACGGCCAAGCTCGCCTGGTCCGGGTGAGCTCGACCGCGGCGACGGCGTGATGCAGAGCGCCGTGCTTCAGTCGCGGCAGGCGCTTGAGGAGTTCATGCAGGCGACCGGCGGCGCGGACCTCGAACTGGAGATCGTATGGACTGGAAATCCCTCGTCAGAAGCGTAGCGCCAGCGCTCGGAACGGCGCTCGGTGGCCCCCTCGCTGGCATGGCGGTGCAAGCGATCGGCAGCGCGTTCGGGCTGTCCGATACGACGGAGGACAAGCTCTCCGCTGCGCTTGCTGGCGCGAAACCCGACGATCTTCTCAAGCTCAAGCAGGCGGACCAGGAGTTCGCCGAGAAGATGAAGTCTCTCGACATCGACCTTGCAAAACTTGAGGTGGAGGACCGGACATCGGCCCGGCAACTCGTCATCCAGGGGAAGGCCAAAACTCCCGCCATCCTTTCGTACTTCGTGGTGCTGATGACGGCGCTGATCTACGGCTACCTGATCGCGGGCGACTACGAAAAACTCACCGTCAGCGACTTGGTGCTCGGGCGCATCCTTGGGACGCTCGACATGGCGTTCGGCGTGGTGCTCGCGTATTGGCTCGGCGCAGCACACCGCGAGCCGTTTCAGCAAACTCTGGCGAAGAAATAATAGCTAGCGCATCCGCAGGCTAACCTTCCGCCCGTCGGAGAGCGTGCAGATCGCCCGGTTGCGTGCGGTCTGAGTGCAGATGATGTCGACGTCGTGAAGCGCGGTATATTGCAGTCGTCCAGCCCGTAGAGCGCAAATGACGCGCGAACCGTCGCGCATTACGGCGCATGAGCCGTCGCCTTCTGAGTTGTGCAGTGCGTTGACGGCGGCGCGCATTGCGTCGCGGTCGCGAATGATCGCCGAGCGGCTTTGTAGGGTGAGGAACAGGGCCACCACTAGCAAACCGACCAAGAGCCACAGAACGCCGATCACTCGGCTCCTTGGCCGGTTGATCTGTGGCAGGAGCGCGATCTTTCTATCCTGAACTGTCGGCGCGGTCATGGCTTTTCTTCCGGCAAACCTTCCACCAGCCAGTTGTCGCGGGCGGAGATGGAGGGGGCGGATTGCGGTGCGAGCGGATCGCATAACGGACAGCGTTTCCCGATCGCTGTTGCAGCCAGTGAGGTAAAGGTCCACGGCTGACCATGATGTTTTGGGCAGCCATCAGTTGTCCAGTTAATCACGATTCCAGACTGCTCCGGCCGTTGCGCGAGGTGGGAAAGGAGAGTGGCGGCTTCTGTACGCAAAACATTTTCTTCATCCGCACCGCAGTCACATTTATCGCTGCGCCGCTTGTCGTCGCAACAAAGCGTTGCACATGAGTAAAAGCAATCCTCGCAATTGTAATGCGGAATAGATTTGCGCAATCGCTTCACCATCTCCGCCATTTCGCCCTCGGTCGGCTCGGCGGGCGCAACGCCAGCAGATGTTAAAACTTCGTGAGCACTGGAGTTGGCAACAGTGTTGATCTCACTCGCCCCATTCCTCGCGGCAACGGGCACCTGCGGCGCTGCGGTTGATTGAGCCCCCGGCTGCTCCTTGGCGTAATAGCAAGTGCAGCCCATTGGTACGAACGGATGTTCCTGCTGTCCATGGCTTTCACGCGAATCGCCGCATCCGCAAGTCTCTGGATCAATCTCGTTCCCACAGCTATGACAGCGCAGCCTTTCCATCGGCTGCTCCTTGGCGGGCACTTCGGCCGCTACGAGTGCGTCCACAGCAGCGACAAGGTTCTTACATGGCGCTTCCTCAGCTTCATCACGAACTTCGTCCTCATACCGAATGAGCCATGCTTTTGCAGCTTCAGCCACCCGAGATTTCAACCGCATGATCTCACCCTCGGCCACCCGAGCGGGGGCTGCGGTTCGTTTGAGGGCGCGGATGCGCGATGCACTATGACATCCCGATGCGGACTGTACAAAGCAATGCAAATCGCACACCTTCGCCGCTTCCTCCAGCGCTTCACAACGGATCAGGGCTTTGTCACGTGTGTCCATCCCGCTCGGCGGCTCGCGGCGCAGGGCAGCGATGATCGCGTCGAAATCGCGCCAGTCTTTTATCCGCAAAGGACATTCACCAACTCTGATATATCCTAAAGCGCGTTTCAACAGATCATCTGCCAGTTGCTTGTCGGTCGCTTCAGTCATGGCTTTCTCCCTTTCGATCCAAGTAGCCACAGCAATATCTTTGCGAGTGTGTCACTGTCGCAGGCGTGGCCTCGTTCCACTCTATTTAGCGTCGCTGCCGAACAGCCGATTTCTGAGGCTAGTTCGCGCACTGTTGCGTGAGCACCATGACGATACTCGCAAAGTACATCGCCAAGTCTCATCTCTCCCTCGCCACTCGCTCCAGCAGTTCGATGACCTCGGCGGCAGGTGTGTTGTCGCTCCAGAAGCCGAGGGAGATTCTTACGCGGTCATTACTTTTAAGTCGCCGTATTGCTTCAATGTGTATTGGATCTAACGCGGAGCCTTGGATGCTGGCAAGAACATTCACCACGCATTTCCGGCCGAAATAGTCCACTTGCCCACCACAACTAAGACCATGCTCTCGGATATAGTCCGCCGCCCGGAGCATCATGCGTGCTGTTTCCGCTTCGCTGCGACTGCGGTTATCCAGGCAAGGATCACTCCTTTGGGCACCGATCCAGAATCATCTTGCGCTTGGCTTCGGGCAACTTGGAAGCGAGATCGCGCGCCACGTCGAAGTCCTTGGACTTCACCGCGTCGTCGGCGAGCGCGAAGATTTCCTCTGGGTCGAAGGCGACGCGCTTCTCGGTTGGCGGCGCCAAGGCTTCGCGTTCCTCGTAGGGCGTGAGCACCGTTCCCTCGATTGCGTCCTTGAGCGTGACGCTCGCCGCGCTGTCGGCTGCGCCTTCGAGGGCGACGAGCTGCGAGAGTTCGACCGACGCCGGCAGGTACTTCACCACTTGCAACAGCGGCACCTTGCGCGCGTACATTTCCCAATTCTGGTAGGCGTAGTGCTTCTCGCCGACGCGGTTGTAGCGCTTCAGGTGCTTCTCGATCTTGGCGCGCGGGAACACCTCGATGATCGGCCAGTCGATGCCGCGGATGCGGCCGATGGCGTAGGTGTGCGTGATCTTCGCGGGCTCGTCCTCGCCATGCGGCTTGTGGCGCACGTAGGGCGAATCACCCATGCCGTACTCGAAGTCGTCGCCCTCGAACACGGCGCCGGTCCAGCACACCGAGCGCCCGGAGCGGTGCACCAAGTCAACGTAGCCGCGCCAGCCGGGCACGAAGGTCGCCTCGCCCTTGTACGGCACGAGGTAGGCGTGGCCCATGACGCCGAGCTCGAGGCCGAGCTGGCTGGAGAGGATGACTGCGGCGAAGGTCGAGCGCGGATCACATTCTGCGAGCTTCGGGTTGAGGCGGTAGCAGGTGAGGGCGATTCTGGCGTATCTCTCAATATTTTTCCTGAGATGTTCAGGAAGCGCCCTTGCCACTTCGCCCTTGTAGGCGTCGAGCAGTGCCGGGAAGCCCTTGGGCTTCTCGTCGGTCTTTGCGTCTTTGAAGTCGGTCAGGTTTGCCATCGGTTCCTCACTTCAGTAAAAACCGTCTCGTCGGTTCCCCGAACTTAGTGCACTCCTCGGCGATCGCGGGGTACTTCTCGCGGAGCTTATCGGTGTCGATGCGGTGGGCTGCCTTTGCGGCGTTCCACGTCGCAAGCCGAGTGCCATCGGGCGCCGTGAGCGTCGAGGCTTCGGCCATGTAGGACTGCACTTCGGTCGCGCGCGCGTCGTCTTGAGCTTCGAGGTACTTGATCTGGTCGCGGATGTAGCGGAGGTCTTTGCAGACCTGGACTACTTCCGGCGGCGCGACCTTGCTGCTCCCGTCGGTTCTCGCCCATATCTTGCGCGCGTCCTCGGGCGAACGCGCGGGCGGCGGCGTGCCGCTTTGCACGAGCTGCCAGAACTCGCGCTCCTGGTCGATCAGCTTCTTGATCGCCGCCTCGTCCCACGGCACGACGTACAGGTGCCGCGCCTCGTTGCCGAATAGGACATTGACCTCGACACCTTGGAGCGGAGCCTCGCAGTTGACGTACACCGTCATTTCGTGGAGGCACTGCACCAGCACGTCCCAGGGCACGTCGCCCGACCACGGTTCGCCGAATTCGCGCAGGCGCCCGGGCGAGAAGAACTTGACTTCGTGAAGTCGCTCGGTGGCTGGGTTGAGCCCGTCGAAGTGAGAGCCCATCGTCAGTCCCTCGACGCTGTGGATGAATTCAAGGTTGGTAAGTCGCGTGATTGGCTCGCCCGTGTCCTGCTCGTGCAGCGCGATGATCGCGTCCTGGAAGTGCCGACCGGCGCGGACCTCGAACTTCGCCGAGATGTCCTTCGGGTTCACGAGGCCGCGCTTGAGGGCCCACATCGCTGCAGGCGTTGCGTACTTCGACAGGCCCAGGGCGGGGGCCGCCTCGATCGAGTAGAGCGCGTTCTGGCGTTCGGTGGCGTTGAATTCAGGCATGGTTATCCTCCAACAGGATTATCCCCCCATAGGATGGACATGGTCAAGGGGCTGTGCGATGATTTGCCGATGGTCACGCCGCTTGCCCGCTTGCTCGTCGCCCGGAGGATCACGCAGCAGCAACTCGCCAAGGCCGTACACTGCGGCCAAGCGAGCATCTCGCGCATCGTCAACGGTAGAACCGGTGCCGACCTTGCGATCGTCGCCCGCATCGTGGACTACTTGGACCCCGAGCGCGCGGAGTTCAACGAGCTCCATTTGCTCTATCCGCAACGCTTCGAAGATTGGCGGCCGGCGGGTGCCGCGCCACAGCAAACGGCGGCGGAAACCCCCTAATTCTGTGCTAAAACTAGCGCAGTGGTGCGTCATTGGCGGGGTTTGACCTCGTTTTTCCGGCGTAAGTAGGCTCGGACCTGCTCGCGCAGGTGCTCGGGCATGGGGCCTCGCGGATCCTTGGATTCGCCGGCCTTGCGATCTTTCTCGGCGAGGCTCGCACGTATCTTGCGGTGCAGCCGCTCCCCGAGCTCGATGAAGCGGTCCACGTGGTCGGCGTCCTTCAGGATGATTCCCAAGCTGTCGTAGACGGTGTTCCTGTCGTTTGCGCCGCGGTGCCAGGCGGAATCGGCACAGCCGTCGATCGCGTCTTTTAGGTCGTCCACGGAATAGCCGGTCGCGAGCATGGCCCGGATCACACGCTCGCGTTTGTCATCCATTCGCGCGCGCGGATGTCCCATCACGTCGCGCCAGTAGTCGAATACGGCCCGGACCGGCTCGGCGGCCTCGTCTTGCGGCAACGCGACGACCTCGCCCATGGGGCTATGCCTTGCGCGTGTGGTCGTGGTTGGTCGGGCTTAGGCGCGCCTCGGCGTCCTGGCGCTTGTAGTCCGGGTCGTCGTCGACCTCGAATCCTGCGGCCTCGGCAGGCAGCGGCGCGGTACCTATGCGCACGAACCAGCGCGCCTCGGGCCCGCACGCTTGGCTATCCTGTCTGGCGGCCTGCGCGCTCTGATACCGGCGCACGGTGCGCTCGCCGCCGTACACGTAGTCGGGGCCGCCGGCGACGAAGTTCTCAGGCGCTTGGCAGCCATGCGAGCCTTCGCGGTGCTCGCAATCGCGGCAGAGTTTCATGACGGCTTCACCTTGGCGAGCACGGCGCGGGCATCGTCAAATGGCCTGGAGTATCCAGTCACGCCATCGTCCCAGGCTACCAGCGCACGTAGCGCCTTCACCATCTCTGCGTTGAGTGCCTTCAGGGCGTCGCGCTCGGTTTGGAGCTCTGCACGTCGGCGTAGCATTGCGAGAACGCCTCCACCTTCTTCGAGCAGCCCTGTGCCGATATGTTCGCAAGCATTCACGCAGGCCACGATGCGGCGGGCATCCTCTCCAGCTTGCGCGCGGCAATCTGGATCCTGCAATCCGTTAAACAGGATGGCTGCGATACCATCTACGTGTGCGGCGAATTCCGCGTCAATGGTCCAGCCATCCTCTTTTACCCGCCACGGTTCTGGCGTATGCGCTTGCTTCGGTGCGGTCATGAGGAGTCCGGTTTTGGGGTCGAGTTTATCTCCTCTGATCGGGTTTTGCAGATTGGTGGATTTCATGACTGATCTCCTTTGCGGGTGGATTCGGGCGCAGCGAGTGTCGATTGCCCATACAGCGTGAGATGCAGTTTCTCGCCGCGTAGGGTGGTGATCTCAATGGAGCGTAGCGGTATATCGTGTGCAGTGCCGCCGGCTTGGACTTCAGTTATGCTGATTCGATCAACGGCGTGTAGTTGCAGTTCCATGGCATTCCTCTCCTTTGTGGGTGGATTGACGGCCGTCCCGGTAGCCGTTAGGCGCGCATGCCGCCATCAGCTTTGGCGCAGTCGAAAAAGGCAAGAGTGATATCGCGTGCCTTGAATCCATGCTTTTCTAGTTCGCTGGCGGCTTCGACTGGAATCATGCCGAAGCGAACAACAGCTTTTTGTTGTGCCGTGAACTTCGACCAGAGGATGCAAGCGGCTGCGGTCAATTCAGTTGGTTGACGATTGTCGAAGTTCATTGTCCTATGCCTCCTGCCCCTGCTCCCCGAGGCGCGGGTGCCGCGAAGGCGGCGATATCGAGGCGCTCACGGTGCGCTCTCCCCGGTGGGTCGGATGGCCTATTTGCTACCCGCTGCCATCACTGCCGCAGTGTTCTCGTGCTGTGTGATCCGGAGCGATATTCCATCATCGCGGAGTTGCTTGGCGACCGGTACAAGCCAATGGCCGCAGACACATGGCGTCAGCGCGCGCTCCAGTTCGGTATCGGTAAATTTGGTTACATGCTCGGCGGCTACAGCACCTTGTTATGGCTTGCTCGGATAGGCATGGTCGTCTTTAGGCAAGTACCATGTTTCCTTGCACGAATGGCATCCCCAAACGTCCTCATAAAGTGCGACGGGTTGCAGATCGGAGCGACAATGCGGACAAGTGTGCAAAGCAAGCAAGGCATCGTGCAGAGCTTTTTTATCCATTTCCTCGTATTGGCTGACGTGGCTCATGATTGATTTACCCTTCGGTTGTTGGATTGCTCACCCTATCCATGCAATCCGCATGCCAGAACAAATACTCAATGGAATCAATGTACGAATTCCAGACGGGTGACGCACAGCGTAAATAGTTGCCGTAGTTGTGACGTTTTGTAAGGTTGCCAAGAATCGTGCCTGGAGTTGTGCACGGGGACTTGCGGAACTTTTCGGCGTAGGGCAGAATCCTAACCGCTGCAGGGAGGCGTCCCTGCATGATGTATCCCAGCGCCCCGGCCAGCTCGTACCTGGTCGGGCGCTTCACCAGTACGAGGGGTTGCATGCGAGCATTCATCAAGATTCAAACCGGCGCCCGAGACCCAGGCGGAAAGGCGAATGTCCGCGCATAGCCTTTCGGAAACCTCGCGCGGCGCCCTCAGTTCTGCCGTCAGGGAGTAAGCACCCGAGCTCAAGTGATTGAGCAGGCGAGGCATACCATCAGCGGAGCCAGGGCCCGGCTCAACCGGCGGGAGCCTGTGCGGATGTCGAAATGTCGTCAGTTTCTGGCGCGCGGCCGTTCGCGGGTTGGGTGTTCGTCCCTGTGTGACGGCAGGTGGGATGTGGCACGCTTCTTGCAAATCCGCTCCGCCGCCTTGCTTTTCCCTGCCAAGCGCCGTTGCTTTTGACTTTTCTCGGTGAACGCGTTCTACAGAGACCTCGCTTCATGTCGGCGAACACGGTAGGTCGGGTGACGCAGTGTTGTTGCACGGTGCTACAGGGGAGAGGTTACGATCGTAGCTACGGAGACAGCGCGGTTGCGCGAGTTCGCTCGCTCTTTCGTTGACTGGATGAGCGGTTGTGGGGTCGGAGCAAGGATCGTGCCACTTGGAATGGGTGCGGCGGTTGGACTCGGGGAGTGCTGGAGGTGGAGGCATCATCTCTCCCGCCCACAGAATGAAAACAAGAAATCGGTCAAGATTATGCTACGCTCGTCGGGTTAAGCGCGGCGTGGAAAGCAGACACGCAGGCGCAAAATGTGACGCCTTGAAGGCCAGTGGAAGAGTCGGGACGTGCTCGTTTGAACCACAGCGCTTCAAAGCCAAGATGCTCCCGAAAGGTTGAGCTCGGCAACCGCGTGTAAGCGTTGGCTCGCTGTGCGTAAAGGTGCAACGTTCAAGGTGCTAGGCCTAGCCTGTGGAACACGGTGAGTCACAGCCTGGAATCCACATAGCCGGAGTAGCGCCCGGCCGCTTGACGGTGACGTGATGACCGACTTCGTATCGTGGACGGACGAAAGCATCCGCTGGTGGGACCGGCTCACCGCTGATCGCTGGCACGAAGAGCACGACGTCATCGACATTCTCTTCGCGCGCAGTCTGGCCGGAGAGATCCTTCACGCGGATTCTGCCTTCATCCATGACTACAACGGCAAGATCCCGGAGGGGTACGACGTTCGCACGCCGTTCGATTTCGAGGAAGTAAAGCTCGCGCGACTGGCTACCCGAGTGCGAGTTCCTGAGAAGGTGCACCGCGTCGGAGACAAGCGACGCGGCCCTCGATCTGCGGAAGTTCTGCAGCGCATGCGGGCGGGTAGAGCGCGCAGGAGCGAACTCGAGTTGCTGGGTCTCGTTGTGGTAAAACGCCGTGGCCGGCCGCCGGGCCGCAAGAACAAGCCGCAGCTCTCTCAGTACGGCGCCTACCGCCTATGACCCATGCTGCGCCGCGCCATCCGATTCCCCTTGACGGATAATCCCAACGGGGGATAAGCTCCTGGCAGTCCAATAACGAAAGGAGTCAGCATGGAAAATCAGCACACGCTCATCCGCGGCTACCGCGACTTGTCTGCCGAGGAGATCGCGCTCATGAACGAGGTGAAGCAGGCGGGCGAGCTCGTCGGCGACCTGGTGGAGCGCATCTCGGCCACTGAAGGGGTGGATGTCCGGTGGGCGTCGATCGCGCGCACCCAACTTCAGCAGGGATTCATGGCGCTCACGCGCGCGGTGGCGAAGCCGACGACTTTCTGATGAACGAATACACCGAGGGAGCAAGCGCGTGCAGGCTGCGCGTGGTCAGGCATGATGCCCGGGCAATTCTTTCGAGAGAGAGCCGGGCGAAGGAGGATGCGGGAAACTCCATTTGCTCTCGTGGCCGCCTCCCATCTTGGAGCAGTGCCAGGGCAAACCGGCATCGGCAGCAGTGCCCGCTCATCTGCCCCGATGCCGGCCCTTGGTTCGGTAGAGCAATAGTGCAATCCGGTTACGGCGATGCGGTGCTCTCGGGCGCCGCGGTGAAGGAGGCGAGGATGCCAGTCGTTGTGGAACCGATGCGGGTGCGCGAGCTGATCGAGGCATTGTCCAAGTTCGACCCGCTGCTCGAGGTCAAGGTGGATGAGCGCGACATCGTGCGGGTGGTGTACCGCGCGGGTGGAGCGTACGGAAGCGGCTACGTGGTGGACATCGAGGTAGAGTAGATCAACCGGGCCGCCGCAAGCTCCCTGCGACCGAAGGCACCCTCTCCAGGACACGGAGGAAGTTGAGGTTGCACAGTAATGCGGCGGGCCGACCAACTTAAGTGGTGCAGATGAAAACATCGAACTACATTGCGGCGGCGGTCATTGTCGTTCTGGTTGTCATCGCGTTTTGGGGAACGATCTTCTACGTCGGCGCGCACTTCGCCGCGAAGTATTGGTAGGCAAACGAAAGGGGCAAGCATGGTGAAGTGGATGGGTCCTCTGGTGTGCGCGCTGCCGAAGTGGGCGGGCGGCGGGCACAGGAGAGGGAAATTTATCGATGAGTTCTCCACGGAGTCGGGTCGTTTCAGGCGCATTGTTTGTTCGCGCTGTGGGCGCGAAAAGTTCTACAAGGTCAAGCCGCCCGCAGCCGCGAAGGAGGCCGCGTGAAACTTGATCGTGCGCTACTATCCTACGATGTGTGAGGCGTAATGAGACAACTTCCTCATCAGTCAGATGCGAGCACCAACGACCCGTTCGTGTTCCGTGGAGGAGCTGGAGGGAAAGCTCGACCTCGCCGACATTCGCGGGCCGCAGCCGCTCGCTCCGATAACCAATCTGCTGAAGCGTCGCATGGAGAGCGCATGGCCGACTCGATGAAATATCCGACGAACGCGATCGACAGCTTCCAGCACGGGGTGGTGATGGACCTGCGGGTGCGGCTGGCGATCGACTTCCTGAAGGTCGTTCCCGGCTTCGGCGCGCACAAGGCGCTCGATCTTGCCGACGATCTGCTGGAGGACGCGGAGCGCCGCGGCTGGCTCGCCCCGCTCGACCACGACCCGAAGCTCACCGACGCGGTGAAAAACCAAGCGAAGCGCTTGGGCGCGTTCCAGATGTATCAGCAGCTCGGGGCGAACCAGGCGGCGCAGGACGAGCAGTCGCGCGTGGTGCCGGCGGCGCCGCAGATTAACCAGAGCAAGCACTGATGAAAACGTATACCGTCGAGTATTACTACCAGGGCGGGCAGGAGGACATCGCAGCCGACGCCGTGAGCATCGAAGAGGGGTTCATCATGTTTCATGACGATCACGCAAGAATCATCAAGATGCTCAATGCGAACGGCGTCGTCAAAGTGACGCTCAAACCCCAAACCCACTAGACCATGCGCGCCCGGACACACAATGGCCTTGCTGCCGCGCTAGGCGGCCGATCCGAAACGGCCAAGGTTCCGCTCTGGGGCCGGGTGCGCGAGCGGTTTCGACCCCGGTGCGGATTCCTTTCACCCGTGAGCGGCGCACGGTAATCGGCCGAACGCCGCACTAGGAGAACCGGAATGCAAATGGTCAGCAAGGAGCCCTTCAAGTTCCTGTACCGGGTTCGATTCCCGGCCGGTTCGCCATGAACAAGGTCAAATTCGTCCCCGCCGACCCGAAGGTGCGCGCGCTCGCCCAATCGGAGGTGCTGGTTATAGAGGTGACGCAAACGAAGCGCGTGTTCTTCCACAAACCGCTGTTCAGGCTCCTCAGCCAAGTTCGCGAGCCGACGTTGCGCGAGGCGAAAGCGCTCGCCGCCCGGCGCGGGTGGATACGCCTCTCGGCTCTCCCGCCCTCGGAGCGGCGCAAGTACCGCGGGGCGACGGCGGTGCGGTCGTGACTTACACTGCGTTGCAAGAAAAGCTATACGCCGAGGCTGAACTAGAGCTTGAGGAACAACGAAAATTGGGCGTAGAAATCCCGAGAGATCGCATTGTTGAGGCGACGTTCAAACTTGGGTTCTGTTGCGGCGCTGCATGGTTGCGGCACGATATTGTTAGTTGTCATGAGGCGCAGGAGTTAATCGAAAAACTTGTGGTTGGAAAATCGTGAGCGTGGTCCTCGCCATCGACCCCGGTGTTGCCGAATCGGGCTATTGCGTGTACGACGGGTTCGTGCGCGAGAGCGGCACGGTGGAGAATGCGCGACTCCTTGAATGGTTGCCGGCGCATCCGGCCGACACTCTCGCCATCGAGATGATCACCTCCTACGGGATGCCGGTCGGGCGCGAGGTGTTCGAGACGTGCGTGTGGATCGGGCGCTTCCAGCAAGCGTGGCGCGCGCCCGAGGAGGTGCGGCTGATTCCGCGCCGCGACATCAAGATGACGCTGTGCGCGAACGCGCGCGCCAAGGACGCGAATATCAGGCGGGCACTGATTGATCTCGTGGGACCGCAAGGCGTGAAGCGCGCGCCCGGGCCGACCTACGGAGTGAAGTCGCACGCCTGGGCCGCGCTCGCGGTGGCCGTGTGCGCTGTCGATAAGGAATATTTCGCGTCATGACCGATCATGAAGAAATAGTGAAGTGGCGCGTTGAATTTTCTGAAAACGGCGAAGAATACGTCGGGTGGCTTAACATTACTGCAAAAGACGTGCAGCGCGTTGAAGGCAATCACAATGCTTTAATCGCAGACGGTGTGCATATCGAAATAGACGAGTACATCATCAGCATCGAGCGCTTATGAGCCTGCCTTACGCGACTGCAACTTCCGGTCAACGTGCGATGGAGGAAATTCACAAGACCTTGCGCCGCTTCGGCTGCGCGTCTTTCGGCTCGATGATGGATGAGGAAAATGGTGAGCTGATCGTGCAGTTTCAGTTTCGCGGGACACCTGTGAGCATCAAGGCCAGCATCAACGGCTATGCAGCGGCATGGCTCAAGGAAAAACCGTACTCGAATCGGATGCGCGCAAGCCGCACAGAACACGAGCAGGAAGCGAAGCGCGTAGCGTCGCTCGCCGTTTATTCGATTCTGCGCGATTGGATCAAGGGACAGATCACCGCCATCGAAACTGGCATCCTATCCTTCGAGGGTGCGTTCCTCGGGCAGATTCTTCTGCCGAGCGGCAAGACGGTGCTCGAAACGGCAAAGGCTCAGAAAATGCTCCCCGGACCTCCGGAAGAAAAGGTCGTCAAGCTAGGCGGCAAATCATGAGCGAACCCGGTAAGGAAACGCTCTCCGAGATCGAGGCCATGCGCGCGGAACTCGCGCGGCTGACCGAATTCGAGCAGCGCGTCAAGTCGTGGACGCTGCCGCAGTCGTTCTACGCGCTTTTCATGCACGAGTACGCCGGTGCGAAGTCTCCGACCGCGACGGTCGAGTCCTGCACCCGCGCCGCCTTGAGCGCGTGCGTGTACCGCGCCTTCAAGCTCGCCGAGGGCGCGGTGTCCAAGGAAGAGGCCGAGAAAATCCGCTCGCTCCTGCCGGGGTGAAACCCGAACCGATGTACCTCCTGAAGATGCCGGGGGCCGCCCATCAGCTCCTGTGGTGGCTTATCATGCGCATGGACAGCCGCGGCGAAGTGCTCGGGGGCTGGCGCACCCAGGCCGAGCAAACTCTGGGGGTGGATCGCAGTTGGATCAGGGAGTGCGTGGGGGTGCTGGTGAAGCACGGCTTGATCGAAACGCACCCGCGCGCGCGGTGGGTCAAGGTGAACGTGAACCGGATCGTGGGGTGACGCAGTGCCGATCAAGCCCGAGAACGCGAAACGTTACCCGAAGGACTGGAAGCGTATCAGCACGGAGATTCGCGAGCGTTCTGGCGGGCGCTGCGAGTGCGAGGGTGAGTGCGGTCTGCACCGCACGCATCCGGGCCCGAGACGCTGCGTGGAACGAAACGGCGAGTTTGCAAAGTGGGCGAACGGAAAAGTGGTCCTGACTGTGGCGCACCTGAATCATCAGCCCGAAGATTGCCGGCCGCAGAACCTTAAAGCGATGTGCCAGCGCTGCCACTTGCGCTACGATCAGGAGCACCATCAGCGCAACGCGAGGGAGACTCGGCGCTCTCGTAAAGCCGTTGCGGAACTTCCACTATGATCTTGCTCTCCGACCTCCTGCTCGGTCTGCTCATCGGGTTCGTCATGCTCCTGCTCGCGCACCGCTGGTACTATGGGCGGTGGTTCTGATGGACCCGTACCAGGAACTCGGCGTCCGCCGCGACGCAACACCCGAACAAGTCAAGCACGCCTACAGAAAGCGCGTCCAGAAGGCGCACCCGGACAAGGGCGGCACCAAAGAGAAGTTCCACGCGATCCAGAAGTCCTACGACATTCTCTCGGACGCGGAGCGCCGCAAGCGCTACGACCAGACCGGTGACGATACCGCGCCCGCCGCCGATCCGCGCGAGTTGGCGATGGCCGAGCTCGCCTCGATCTTCCTGACGCTGGTGGACTCGCAGGACGCGGACCACTCGAACCTGATCGAGATGGTAAAGCAGCCGGTCGAGCACGGCATCGCCGAGCGCAAGGGCCGCATCGTGCAACTCAAGAATGCCATCGAGAAGCGCGAGCGGGCGCTCAAGCGCGTGTCGAGAAAGACTGCCGGCAACAACGTGTTCGCTCGGTTCCTTGCGGCCGACATCGCGTCGCGCCATCAAGCGATCGCCAAGCTCGAAGTCGAGTGCGAGCGCGGTCAGATGATGCTCGGGATGCTCGCGGAGTACGAATACAAGGCGGACGTGATGACGCCCAACCAGATGTTCGCGCAGTTCCAAGGCATTGTGGGAATCAGGACGTACGGATGAAGTTCCCTCTCGCCCGCTTCGATCAGTTCTGCACCTCGCTTCCGGTCGATTCCAAGGAAAAGGGGCGCGTCATGCTGTCGCCGAAGAAACAGCTCGGCACGCAGCGCTACGCGATCGAGGAAATCGTCAAGGGACTTGAAGAAGGCGTGCATTTTTTCGACATCTTGAAAGCGCGACAGCTCGGGTGTACCACGATCACGCTCGCGCTCGATCTTTTTTGGCACTTCGAGCACCCCGGGATGCAGGGCACGCTCGCGGTGGACTCCGAAGAAAATCGCGAGATGATGCGCTCCACGCTCAAGCTCTTTCACGAAGGACTGCCGGGCGACATGAGGATTCCGCTCGCCCTGGACAACCGCAACCTGATGGCGTTCGGCAACCGCTCGCGGCTGATGCTGCAAATCGGCAGCGGCGCGCGCAGGAAAGGCACCAAGGGGCGCGGCAAGGGGCTCATATTCCTGCACGCGACCGAGACGGCGAGCTGGGAGGATCCCGAATCCCTCGCCTCGATCCTCGCCTCGCTCGCGCAGGAGAACCCGCTGCGGCTGTACGTGTTCGAGTCCACCGCGCGCGGCTACAACATGCGGCATGATATGTGGAGGACCGCGAAGAACTCGGTCACGAAGAAAGCCATCTTCATCGGCTGGTGGCGGAACGAGTTGTACCGCAAGGAGCCCGGCAGCGTCGAGTACGAAACCTATTGGGACGGGGCGTTCACGGCGCCGGAAAGGGAGTGGGTCAATGCGGTCAAGGTCCTATACGGCTACGACTTGAGCGCCGAGCAGATGGCGTGGTGGCGCTGGATGGGCGCGGAAATCATTTCCGATGAGAACCTGCTGATGCAGGAGTACCCGCCGACCGAGCGCCACGCCTTCATCCTCACGGGACAGAACTTCTTCTCGCTCCCGCTGATCGAGCGCGAGGAGCAGCGCGTGGACGCCGAGACCCCGCCCTCGTACTGGCGCTACAAGTTCGGCGAGAGCTTCATGCACACGCAAGTCGAGGAGGCGAACGAGCAGATCGAGCAGTTGAAGGTGTGGGAACTGCCGGACGCGCAAGCGTACTACTCGATCGGCGGCGACCCGGCGTTCGGCTCCTCGGAATGGGCCGACCGTTTTGCGATCAGCGTGTGGCGCTGCTACGCCGACCGCTTCGAGCAGGTCGCCGAGTTCTGCACCCCGCACCTCACCACCTACCGCTACGCCTGGGTGCTGTGCTCGCTTGCCGGCCTGTACCGCAACAGCCGGGTGAACCTGGAGATCAACGGCCCGGGCGAGGCCGTGATGAACGAGATCAACACCTTGAAGCGCCAGGCGTCCTCGATCCCGTCGCGCTCGGATGGGAAAGAGTTGCGCGACGTGCTCGGGTCGATGAAATACTACCTCTACCGGCGCCTCGATCAGCCGGGCGGCGGCACCGGCGTCTACCACACCCTCACCACGCACAAGATGAAGGAGCGCATGGTGAACGGCTTCAACGACTTGCTCGAGCGCGGCGAGGGCGTGATCCACTCCAAGGACTTGCTCGAGGAAATGAAAATCTTCGTGCGCGAGGACGGAGTGCTGGGCGCACCCAACCGCGCCAAGGACGACCGGGTGATCTCGGCGTCCCTTGCCGCGGTGCAGTACATCGAGCACATGAGGATTCCGCTTGAGCAGATGGGCGTGACCTGGGCGAAGGAGCGCGAGCGCCGCGCCAAGCGCGCGGAAACGGGCGAGGACATCGACACCGACAACCAGGTGTCGCGCGCGGTGCGCGGGTATATGAACCGGGTGGGATTGAGGATGCCGTGAGCGACGTTCTTTCGCGGCCGGTTCTGCGATATCACGGCGGCAAATTTATTCTTGCGCCTTGGATTATTGGATTCTTCCCGCCGCATCGAATGTACTGCGAACCCTTCGCCGGTGCGGCCAGCGTGCTGATGCAAAAACCGCGAAGCACCGCAGAGTGCATCAACGATCTCGATGATCGCATCGTTGCGGTGTTCCGCTGTTTGCGCGACCCGGAGAAGGCCGAAGAACTGCGTCGGCGGCTGGTACTCACGCCTTTTGCTCGAGCTGAGTTCGAGGAATCCTATTCACCGGCGGTCGACGAGATTGACGCGGTGCGAAAAACCATCGTCTTGTCCTTCATGGGGCACGGCTCCGACAGTGTCGGTCGAGGCTACCGAACGGGGTTTCGGTGCAAAGATACCGAGGGCAGAGCACTCCCGTCGAACGAGTGGGCGAACTGGCCCGATCAGATACCCGCGTTTATCCAGAGGTTGCGCAGAGTAGCGATCGAGCGCCGAGATGCCGTCGAGGTCATCAACCGGATTGATGCGGTCGGCACGCTCTTCTATGTGGATCCGCCATATCCAGCGCACGCCAGAACATCAAGCGTAGGCAAACATGGTTATCGCCACGAACTGAGCGACGATCAGCATTGCGAGCTCGCGAAAACGCTGCACGCCGTTGAGGGCATGGTAGTGCTGTCCGGTTACGCTTGCCCGCTCTACGACCGCGATCTTTATCCTGATTGGGAAAGGCATGAGACAAAGGCGCTTGCTGATGGGGCACGCCCGCGTATGGAAGTCGTCTGGCTCAATCCCGCCTGTTCCGCGGCTCTGGAAGCCTCCCGATCGCAAGCACGGATGTTCGCATGACCCCCGACGAAGTCCTCCGCCGCTTGAAAGTCCTGGCCGCCATGCCGGCCGATGAGCGCCCGATCTCGATCTACCGCCTGGAGAAGCTGGCGAAGGTCCAAGCGCGCTACATCTACGTGATCGTGAACCACAACGATCACTTGAGCTGCAAGGTCGCGCGCCGCCTCGCGCGCGTGCTCGAAGCGGTGGAGAACGGGCAGGTCGTGGTCGAGATGCAGCCGCGCGTCGTCGGCAAGCACCCCAAGAGCAACCGCTCGCTTACGTTCGACGCTCAGACTGTGCGCATCGTCGAGGAGAAGAATCCTCCGTGCAAGATGGCGCGCAGGATCACCTTCGGCAAGGACGGAAAGCCGAAGGTGGTGAACGTGGTTTTCAATCCGAACGCTTTGCAGAAAGGTTGAGCGTGCTTCTTCCTTTCCACGAAGGGCTGATGCGTACCACGCACTTCGATCCCGAGATGTCCGCGCTCGCCGACCGCCACTATTCGAGGCGCACCGTCGGCGCTCGTCAGTTCTGCTACGCCGGTCGGAAGTTGGTGCTGCGAGATTATGCGGGCCTGGTGCTGTTCGTGTGGATGTGGCCTTACGACGAGTTGCGCATGGACGGGCAGACCGGGTACAACTGCTCGATCTTTAGGAACGAGTCCGGGCGCCTGTCCTCCGAGATCATCCTAGAAGCCGAGCAACTGGCACTCGATAAGTGGGGCCCGAACCGCTTCTACACTTACGTCGATGGCCGAAAAATCCGCTCGACCAACCCCGGCTTCTGTTTCTTGAAAGCCGGGTGGAGAAAAGACGGTTTCTCCAAGTCGGGACTGCTTCGGCTTGTGAAAAGTTGACTTTTTCTCCCTTTTGGTTTTTGATACGCCCGGGGCATGAGCACTCCGCTTGACAGCACGGATGCTTTGATCGGCGGCTGAAGGGAAGAACAAGTCGATCGGTTGGCGATCCTACTCGCCCGTCTAATTCGTGGACCCGGACGGTTCCCGCGTAGCCTCTACGGGACGGAAACGAGCGAACAGGTGATGAAGCCGAGAAGGCGGGCTTGATCCACCCGAAGTAACGGATGCTCGATAAGCAAGCAGGCGGCTGAGGAAAGACTCTTGGCGTCGCTGGGGTGAAAGCCCCTCGAACGGTAGGCTTCAAAGCCTGTCGGGTCCACGCCTATTCGGATTTTGAGCTTACTGCCAGGAGTCCTCCCTCAGCTATGCCGGGACTGAAAAAGGAGTGGAAATGTTACGCCCACGGCTTCTTTGAAAGCACCGAAGCTCGCTGTCCATACGGTTGCTCGGTTGTCGCCGAGCGCGCCTTCCTCACCGCCCCCGGCAAGCTCTCGAAGAAGTCCACGAACACCGACCGGCTCCTGAACCAGCTCGCCCGCGACTTCGGGTTCAGCGACATGAGCAACCGGAAAGGCTCCGTTGGCGCTGGCCAGTTGAAGGGCGAGAACCCGGCTCTCTGGCTTGAGATTCCGAAGGGCAACACCTTCCGCATCGACAAGCAGGCCGAGGAGCAAAGGGCGGGTGCGGCGGGCGGGGCGTCGGCCGCAGCGCAGGCATTCCGCACCGGGCCGGATGCTTCGCTCACCGATCTGAAACTGCCGCCGCTCAAGCCGGTCATCACCGACAAGCGCCTCATCTACGGCACCAAGGCCGACGTGATGGCCGCGATACCGAAGGTCGCATGAGTTACCCCTGCCATGTTTGCGCCGATACGCTTATTTACGGCGTCACCTACACGTTTCCACGGCAGTATCACCCGAAGGAGCCTAGTTGCGGAAAGGTATATGTGTACCCGGGGCTGACGTGCGCGGCAGGGCTCGGGCCGACTCCTCCTCCGGTGCTGGTTGAATGCCGGCGCTGCAAAGGCACTGGCATGGTTGATGAGCGGCGAAGCTGTGCAAGGCGAACATCGCCAGAGAGACGCTCATGAGGATACCAACGGAAGAAACGAAGAAAGCCGACCTCTACCGCGAGCTGATCGCCGCGTGCGGCGCCTCGCGACAGAAGCGCATCGACCAGTACGCGCAGAACCGCCGCTGGTATCTGTTCGGCACGGACGACGGCTCGGTGAGCGCGTGGAACAAGATTTACTCGCACCTGGACCTCGTGACTTCGTTCCTCTATGCCTCCGACACCACGCGCTTCGCGGTTCGCATGGGCACCAACGCCCCGCGCGAGGACGTGCACAAGACCGGCGCGTTCGGCAAGAAAATCACCGAGGAGTGGATCGAATCGAACGCCGACTCGATCTACAGCCAGGGGACGCTGTGGGCGCTCATCTACGATTCGACCCTCATCAAGCACATCCGGCGCTCGGGGTCGGTCGAGCCGTTCCTGGTGGACTCGGGCTCGTTCGGGGTGCTGCGCGAGGACGTGCCGATGTTGGACCGCCAGGATGCGTTCGCGCACTGGTGGTATCTGACCGAGGAGGATCTGACCCGGCGGCTGCGCTTTCACCCGAAGCGCGACGAAATACTCACGAACGTCCATGCCGCGCTCTCTAAGAAAGACGTGGGGAGCGCGGTGCCGCCGTTGATCGACAGCATCATCAACCCGGCCTTTACCTCGACCACGGTGTCGGGCGAGGCGAACGTCAACCTCGACATGCCGCAGGAGTACGCCGCCGAGATTACCGTTCCGTTGATCGAGATGGTCGAGCTGTGGGTGTGGAACAACTCCCTGGACGACTATCAGACCGTGACGATGGCCTCGAACGACGTGGTGGTGTACGACCGCAGGAACATCTTCCTGCCGCGCCTGAAGAACTTTCCGGCCGAGCATCCGTTCGTACAGATTTGCCCGAATCCGCTCTACGACTATTTTTGGGGCATGGCCGAAATCCAGCGCCTCATTCCGCTGCAGCGCGAGCTGAACGACGCGCAGGACGACTTGAAGCGCATGTACAAGAAGCAGGTCGATCCGCCGACGATGCTCTCCGGGATGGGCTTGGTCGAAGAAAAGATGCACGCCTTCCAGAACCCGAACGCGATGATCTCGGGGGAGCCGGGCACGACGCTGCACCAGCAGCGCACCGAAGTCCCGGCCACCTCGCGCGAGCGCATCCAGATGATCGTCGAGCAGTTCGAGGAAGCCTCCGGCATTACCGCGACTCTCGCCGGCCGCGGCGACAAGGGCGTGCGCTCCGATCGCCACGCGCGTTCTCTCCAGACCGCCGGCTCCTCCCGTCCGAAGAAGCGCGCCGTCACCATCGAGGACTCCCTCGCCAAGGGCGCGACGCTCTACGGCAAGGTGATCTACTGCGACGACGACACCACGCTCTACGACGACAAGGGCGAGAAGTTCGTGGTAGCGCAGATGGACCCGCATTTCCACGTCAAGGTCGATTCGCACTCCAACTCGCCGATCTTCATAGAGGACCAGCGCGACAACGCCGAGGTGCTGTTCAAGGCGCGCGCGATCGACAGGAAGCGCCTCATACAGATGATGAACCCGCCGATGCAGGACGAACTGATCTCGGACCTCGAAACCAAGATCATCCCGGGCGAGGCGGCGCAGATGAAAGCGCGCAACGAAGCGCTCGCCGCTGGACAGGCGGGCAAGGGCGGGAGTAAGCTCGCGAGCGTGAAGTGAGTTTTCCGGGGCAAACGGAAAGGCGCTCTCCGTGGTGGCGCGCCGCTTTGAGCGGGGGTAACGCCCTATAGCTCGCGGAGGTGAACATGGCTCGCAGACGCCGTGGCCGCAAGCATCGCCGTTGAGGCGGTGCAGGCCCGAAGCCCGCTGAAATGCGGGCTTTTAACTTTTGAGAACGGAAATGCCTTCACAGATAAGTCTCGGTAAATCTTGTTACATTGCAATCGTAGATGATGACGATTGGGAAGCTATACGTTCCCGAAGTTGGACTGCTCAAGTCCACAGATACAAAGGAAGAGTGGTTAAGGTATACGCGCAACATGCCGGCAAGTATTCAACAATTCTGATGCACAGATTTATTCTCGGCATCGAGGATATGGAATCGTCAACTCGCACCACATCAATCCAAGTGGATCACATTGACGGCAACGGCCTTAACAATGTCCGCAAGAATTTGAGAATGGCGACTTCAATACAAAACCGCCGTAATCGAATTCTCAACTCGAACAACAGCAGCGGATATAAGGGCGTTTATTTCAACCCGTATTCTCGGGTGCGTCCTTGGCTTGCTGCGATTAAAGCCGATGGTAAAAAGAACCATTTGGGAAGTTTTTCCACCCCACAAGAAGCTCACGCGGCGTATAGAACCGCAGCGGTTGATCTGCACAAGGAATTCGCCAACTTTGGTTATAAGTAGGCCCATTTCTGGTTAGAAATCACGACATATTCAAAATCAACGATTTGACGGGTACTTCTGAAGCGGCGTATAAGCGTGTCGAAGTGCTGACACCTTGCAACCGCTGACAAGTGCCACTCGACCCTGCTGAAATACCCGGCGGACCCGGCGCGAAAGAGCGCCCCGGTGCCGCTGCCGCTTCGCCGCCGTCCAGGCAATCATCCGGCCCGGCCACCTCGCCCATGTCCACGCCGCAGCCGAACGAAGGGCTGAAGCAGGCGGCGCGCGTGCAGGTGCAAATCGCAAGGCGGCAGCTCGAGCAGGCGCTCCCCGCCCTCGGCAGCGACACCGACGAAGGCCGCGCCGTCCTGAAAACCCTCTCGACGCTCGCCGCGGCCTTCGGCAAGACCGAGGACAAGGACCGCGAGTTGATCCCCGCCGAAATCGCCAGCCTCGTGTCCGGCGCCGGCATGGATCGCGCGGGCGCCGCGAAACCCCCGATGGGCGCACCCGCAGCCGCGCCCGCAATGGCCTGAAGGAGAATCGCATGTCCAAAGACTGGCAAAAACCCTCGGAGCGCGGTAGACGCGATCCGCTGTCGAACGACAAAAAGTCGGGTCCGATGGAGAACCCGCCGCGCTACGCGGAGTTGGGCGGCTTCAAGAACGCTCGCACCGGCCATCACCGCAATGCGATGACGGTCAGGAAGCCGGGCGGCACGAACGGATAGCCGATGTACGGCAAGCGCAGAAAATCGAAACGGGGGAGACGCAGATGAGCGAGAAACTCGTAGCCGCTCTGGATGCCGCCCTTGCGGGCGCGGTGCAGAACTATCCGCGCGACGCCTCAGTGGTCGTGCAGTTTGCCGCGGGCGATTACGCCAAGGTCACGGAAGCGCTGGCCGAAGCGAAAGCTGAACTTGCGCCCGCTCCGACGCCCGTGGCAGAAGAGCCCGTGGCAGAAGAGGCTGTTGCAGGTGGCAGAAAAAGGAGAGCCTGATGCCCGATGAACCCGAATCGCTGGAAGGCCAATCGACCGAGCAAATCCAGGCGCTCGCGTCGATGTCGCGAACGCTGCTGAACGACCCGAACACGCGCGGCGAGTTTCAACGCTTGCTGAAAAAGAACAACCCGAAGCTCGCGCTCCCCGAGATCGACACCGAGGACCGCGTGCAGGCCGTCGTCAAGCCGGTGGTCGAAAAGATCGAAAAGCTCGAAGCAGACAAGACCGTCACTGCCGCGCAGGCCGCGGCGAACACGATGTTCGAGAACCTGCGCGACGCGGGCGTCGTCAAGACGCGCAAGGACTTCGCGGAACTGGTGAAATACGCGAACGAGAAAGGCTTCCAGACGAACGAGGCGGGGATCACGCTCGCGGCGCAGCACCGCGCGGACGAACAGGAACCCGCACAGCCGACGCCGCAATCGGCCGCCTCGCAGTTCTTCAACAAGGACAACAAGGATCTCAAGGACATCATGAAAGACCCGAGCGGTTGGGCGCGCAACCAGGCGTCCAAGGCGATCGACGAGATCATCAAGAACCGCGGACGGGCAGCCGCGTAGCAGTCCAAGGAGACAACATGGTCAAGAAGCTACTCGCCGCGCTCAACCATCCGCTGTTCGCAACTCTCGCGCTCGGCCTCGCGTGGTTCCTCGGCTACCTCGGTCCTCTCACACCGGACACCGGAATTCCGATTTTCCTGTTCGGAATTTTGCTCGGGCAAGGCATCGTGCCGGCGGCAGGCGTCGTCGCCACGGAGCTTACAGCCGTTACCCGTAGAGCCTTCGTCCCCAAGGGTGTGGTCCAGCTCTACAACTCCTCGCCCACCATCGCCTCGCTTCTCGCCAACGCCCAGCCGGCCTATGGCGGCGTGTCGTCCGTGTCGGTGCCGGTGCAGGGCACCTCGATGGTGTCGGGCGGCTTCATCGACTACTCGGGCAACTTCAGCGCGCCCGGCAACCAGCCCGGAATGCAGTTGACCGAGCAGAACTTGAAGGTGTTCGCGGTGCCGATCCCGTTCGGCATCATGGAGGGCCTGGTGCAGATGGATCACGCGATCATCCCGCTGATCGAAGCGCGGATGAACGACGCGACCAACTTCACGATGGACGCTTGGTCCACCGCGATCTTCGGCAACACCACCAACTTCCAGGCGTTCATCGGGTTGCCCGGCGCGATCGACGACGGCACCAACATGGTGAACTACGGGAACCTGAACCGGAACACGAATCCGTTCTGGCAATCGAAGGTCTACGCTGCGGGCGCGCAGAACCCGACGCGGCAACTGATCCTTCAGTACCTAGCCGGCGCGACCAAGAACGGCGCGGAAATGCCGACCTTCGGGGTGACTGGCTTCGGCACCTGGACGCTGCTCGCGCAGGACTTCGTCGGCCAGGAGTCCTACCAGATCACCCCGGGCACGCAGTTCGACGACGACCCGGAAGGGCCGCGCTCAGGGTTCCGCGCGCTCATGGTCGGGGGCGTGCCGATTTACGCCGACCCGTACTGCCCGGAAGGGACGATGTACCTCGTCAACTCGAACTACATCAACTTCTACGTCCACGTCGCGGCGAACTTCGCCTTCACCGGCTTCGAGAGCACCGTGTCGAACTTCCAGTTGGGCTACGTCGGGGTGCTGCTGACCGTGGCCGAACTCGTGTCGGTCAAGCCCAAGACGATGGCGAGAATTGCGGGTTTCAACTCCTTGACTTTATAGGGGAATAGCATGAGCTTCATGTCCATCGGCCAAGGGTTGAGAACGCTCTCGCAAGCGGCGATTCCGGTCCCGCTCGTCTCGGGCGAGGTGTTCACCATCCCGAACGGCCAATACCTCGCCCTGCCCGGCCCGTTCACCTTCGTCCAGTGGTACGACCCGGTCACGGCGAGCTGGCGCAACCTGCAAACGCCGAACAACAACCAGGCGTTTCCGATCCCCGGCGACGGCTTCAATTACCGCCTGGCGAACCTGACCGGCACGGTGGTCGGCGCGGTGGTCACCAACGGCGGCAGCGGCTATACCAACGGCATCTACTTCCCGAGCGGCTTCCCGATCTCCGGCAACCCGAACGCGGTGCTGCAAGGGGGCGTCGCCTCGGCGCCGACCGTCACCATCGCCGCGGGCGGAGGCACGATCACCGCGCTCGCCAACCTCGTGGTGGGCGGGGCGATCAACACCACCATCGCCATCACCACCGCCGGCACCGGCTACACCCGCGCGCCGATCCTCTTGATTGACCCGCCGCCTGCAGGCGGGGTGCCTGCCACGGCGACCTGCACGATTTCGGCCGGCGCGATCAACGCCGTCACCGTCACCAACCAGGGCGGGGGTTACTCCGTCGCGCCGAAAGTCAAGGTGGTCAACGCTCAGGGCGACACGGCCGGTTCGGGCGCGGTGCTGACCGTGAACGCGACCTTGGCCCTGACCGGCCAAGTGGTGTGCATCGTCCCGGTCAACAACGGCGCGGGCATGACCTCGGTGCCGGCGATCTCGTTCGCCCCGGCCTCGACCAGCGCAGCGACCTCGATCATGTGCTTCACCATCACCACGGGGGTTGCGCAAACGGGCGTGACCCAGATGGGTACGGGCAACGTCGGCATAGCGATTGGAGCCCTGACGGCAGGTACGTCGACCTCGACCAATCCGGCAATTACCACCGGACAGTTCATCCCGCGACCCGGCTACACGGCGTTCAACACCACGGCGGGCGGCGGGATCACGTTCCTGGACGGCGGGCTGCACCAGATCATCCCAACGGGCATCGTCTACGCATCGCTCTCGACCGGCACCATCTCGACGGCGGCCACCGCGGTCGCGCAAACCGTCGGCGGGGTGTCGGACCTGTCGTACCTGCTGCCGATCTAAGCGCGCGTCATGCCGCAGACCCTCCAGGCGGAAAATCTCACGCTCGACAACTGGAGCGGGGTGCTGCTTTTCACCGGCTTCAAGGTGTCGATCGGTGCGACCGGAGACGTCACGCTCGGGGGCACCGGCAGCAAGCAGACCGGCTCCGTTCCGGGCTTCGGCATCGCCGCGTCGAACTACACCCTCCGCAAGTTCCGCTGCCGCAACTCGCGCGACGTGAACGGCGCGACCAAGGACAATTCCGCCGCGGTCATCAGCCTCTTTACCGCGGCGGGCGGCACCGGCACCACGCTCATCAGCGCGCAGACGCTCTCGAACCTGACGGCGATCGCGGCGTACCAGGAAGTCACACTCGCTACTGCAGCCAACAACACGGTACTCAGCACCACGCCGCTGTTCCTCAACATCGGCACGGCGGTATCCGGGGGCTTCATCGACATCGACATCTACGGCGACCTGATTCCGGGGGCACTATGAGAGTTTCTTCGCACTTCCAGCCCGCTCCGGTCATCTACGTGAGAAACAACGGTGCGGAAACCTTCTCCGACCGCTACGACGGCGAGGACTTCGCGATCAAGCCGGGCGAATACATCGCGATGCCGGTCGAGGCGGCAACGCTGTGCCTGGGCTACGGCGACGCGAGCAAGAACCGCGCCATCGCGCGACTCGGTTGGGCGCCCAAGGCCGAGCAGTTCAAGGATGCCGTCGCGCGCTTGAACAAGTTCTCCTTCCACGGCAGCGAGGAAGAAGCCGCCGGCAAGAGGAAAGGCCAGTCGCATGCCCCGCTGGTGCCCGCCGCCCCGTCCAAGCCTTCGGGCGAGGCCGGGGAGGACGGTCAAGAGGGCAATACCAACCTCATCGGAAAGCTGGCCCGGGCCCAAGCTCAAGCCCCGGCCTGACCGGGGCAGATGTCCGCGTTCTCGGATGAACTCTCCGATCTCAGGCGACTCGTTCATGACTCGACTGACCAGATGTCCTCGCAGGTCGAGAAGCTCATTCTCGTCAACAAGGGGCGGCGGCGCGTGGTGCGCGACTCCGGCTGCTACCGCGTGCTGCAATCGCTCCAGTACGCCGCCGCCAACCTCGAGGTGTTCCCCTACGGCGGGGTGATCGGCGTTCAGATCGTCGCGGGCGGCACCGGCACTGCGGGAACCTCTCAAGCCGTGACGTTCACCGGAGGCGGCGGATCCGGGGCAACCGGCACGGCGACGGTGGCGGCGGGCGTCGTGACCGCCATCGCGATCACCGCCCCTGGGACCGGGTACACCTCCGCGCCCGCGGTCACGGTCGCGGGCGGCGGGGCGGGCTTCTCCGGGGTCGCCGGTTTCATCCACGCCTCCACCATCGACATGGTGACGCTCTCGCGCTACGCGCTGGGCAACGCCTCGCGCGATCCGCTCATCTACTGGCCGTGGGGCAAGTTCAACGCGCGCGCGCGCTACCTCACCAACTACGTCGGCACGCCGCAGATGTGGTCCACCTACTCGAACAATTCGGTGTTCGTCGCGCCGAAACTCGATCAGACCTACGCCTTCGACTTCGACACGATTCGCCTTCCGCCCGACATCGTCGACGCGACCACCCTCGAAGTGATCCCGGAGCCCTTCATCGAGTCGATCGGCTTCTACGCCGCCTACCTCCTCAAGATGAAAGAGCAGTCCTGGGGCGAGGCGGACGCCTTCCAGCAGCAGTACGTGAAGCAGATCAGCGCGGCGATCAATAGTTCGTACACCCGCCGTCTGGTACAGCCCTATGCGGCCTAGCCCATGACCTCCAAAGTCGTCGCCCCATACGAGGACCGCAAGCAGGACATCGTCGTCAAGCAGTTCGACGGGGTGAACCTGTCGGCGCACCGCACGCAGATCAAGGAGACGGAGTTCGCGTGGCTGGAGAACGTGGTGCCGCTGGGCTACGCCAACATGCCGGTGGTGCCGGCAGCGGGCTCGAGCTCGACCACGCTCTTTGCCGCGCCCAACGCCGCGTTCATGGCCTACGCCAACCTGAACGGCACGGACTTCATGTTCGTGGTCAAGACCAACGGGTCGCTCTCATCGCTCAATCTGAACACCGGGGCGATCACCAACAACATCTTCGCCGCGGCGACCTTCTCCTCGACCGACGTGGCGATCGCGCAATGGAAGAACGAGCGCATCATCATCGTCGATCCGTCGAACTACCGCTCTTGGGACGGGACGTTCGCCACCTCGAACGGCTCGGTCGTGGCCTTCACCATGACGGCGGCGGGCGCTGGCTACACCTCGATTCCGACGATCACCTTCACCGGAGGCGGAGGCCTGGGGGCGGCGGCCACGGCGGTCATGCAGGTGAACGGCACGCAGACCATCACTGCGGCCGGAACCGGCTACGTGGTCGGGGACATCATCACCTTCTCGGGCGGCACCTCGACTGTCACGGCGCAGCTGCGCGTCGATACCATCGGCGGCGGCGGCACGATCACGGCGGTTTCGATCTACCGCTCGGGTGCGTACTCGGTGCTGCCGACCGCCCCGGTCGCAGTGACGGGCGGCTCAGGGACCGGCGCGACCATCACGCCGCTCTACAACGTCGCCTCGCTCACGCTCACCAATCCGGGCACGACGGCCTACATCGCCGCGCCGACGGTGGTGTTCACGGGCGGCGGGTTCACGTCGGCAGCGACCGCGACCTCGGCCATCGTCGCGGGGCTGAGCGCCGGGCACGCGGTGGCGACCTATGCGGGGCGAGTGTGGGTCGCCAAGGGTAGGACGCGCAACTACTCGGCGCCTGACTCCTGGTACGACTTCAGCGCCGCAACGGCGGGCGGCAGCTCCATCATCTCGGACGAGACGCTGGAGAAGAACATCAACCAGCTCATCGCGGCGAACGGATTTCTCTACACCGTCGGCGATACGTCGATTGACGCGCTCTCCGATGTGCGCGTGCAGGCAGGCTCGCCGCCGATCACGGTATTTTCCAGCGTGAACATCTCGCCTCAGATCGGCTCGCAGTTCGGGCCGGGCAATCCGCTGATCCCGTTCGGCAAGGCGTTGCTGTGGTCGGCGCGCTTCGGGATTTATTCATTGCTCGGCTCGACGCCCCGCAAGCTCAGCGACAAGCTCGACCTGCTCATGAAGGCGGTCACGGTGTCCGGCGGCCAGTTCCTCGGGGCCGGAGTGTGCAAACTCTACGGGAGCCTGTGCCCGGCGTTTCTGGTGTCCTATCCGGATGGCAGCGTCGCGGGCACGCGCACGCTCGTCGTCATGCTCGTGAACGGGCGCTGGTTCTTCGTGACGCAAGGGACGCCGACCCTGATCGCGGGCGCGACGGTGTCAGGCGACCAGGTGCTATTTGCTTCCGACGGCACCAACATCTACCAGCTGTTCGGCGAGACGACCAACGCCTCGACGATTGCGTGGAAGATCACGACCGCCTTGTGGCCCGCGAAAACTCCAGTATCCGACAAACAAATGTTTAAGTGCGGCGTGGAGATTTCCCCGTTAGAAAATAGCATCGTGTCAATAACGACGCCAATTACCGACATCCCGGCAACTATCAATGTTCTGCTGGATAACGAGCGCTCTGGAACATCTCCTCAGATCGTACTCGGGCCGAACACCGGGCAATGGGTGAATGCTGCGGGCGTGTCGGGGTCGTGGGTGAACGCGGCCGGTCAGAGCGGCGACTGGCTACTGCCTGGATTCAACATCTTGCAGGCCGACGCCTCGACCAAGGGCCGCTACGTCGGCTATACGATGATTGGCAGCACGCGCGGCTTCACCTTCAATGGCATCCTCGGGCAGTACGAGGAGCGCGGTAAGTGGAACGCTTCGGGAGTCTCATAAATGGCATTCAACACGTTTACCGATAAATCCCCCTCGTGGAGTCTGACCGCGCTCGATCAGAATTTTTCTCTCCTCGGGAGCACGAGCGATGCGACGGCTGGCGCTGCGCTGATTGGCTACAAATCGTCTGCCACCGGTGCTGTTGGGCGCCTACTCTCACAATTTCTTGGTGATGTTGTTTCCGTGAAGAACTTCGGCGCGGTTGGAAATGGCATCGCGGATGATACGGCTGCGTTCCAGGTTGCTCACGATGCTTTGCCTTCTACTGGCGGGATCATTTACATCCCTGCCGGCACGTATCTTTTCAATCAGACAACGCAGTCAGCACAGTTCACCATCAGAAAGTCCAACGTGATGCTTTGCGGTCAGGGGTGGGCATCGCAGTTGAAGAAAACGAACTCCGGGATCGTGATTGGAAATCAGGCAATCATATATATCCAGTCTCCAGCTGGTGGAGCGATTTCAAATATCACACTGAAAAATTTCCGCATCACGGGACCGACGCCTTCCACTGGGGCAGCCATATCTGGCACCGCAAACGTCGTAGGGACCTTGTTAGATGCCGCCCAAAACAATAAGGACATCACTGACGTTCTGTATGACGGAGTTCTGATCGAGCAGATGGAGACCAGTGGGTTTGCTATCACCGATAGCGCCACGGGTAGAGTCAGACGGATCAAGTACGTCAACTGCTGGGCTCGCAACGGGCGTGGCGACGGTTTCAATGACTTTGCCGGAGGCTCTTTCGATG
>Ga0209283_10000094_pt1 | contig 38937 bp, 42 predicted proteins | sample CZO8metaG_2_FD_188354 | JGI IMG/M metagenome (GOLD analysis project Ga0209283, IMG submission 188354) | Vadose zone soil microbial communities from the Eel River Critical Zone Observatory, Northern California, USA - CZOApr15con2H1.8 metaG... | ecosystem: Environmental > Terrestrial > Soil >...
AGTGGCGAGGACCCCACCCGATACCGCAGCGATCACGCCCTTGATATCGTTTCCCAGGCCGCGGGGATTGTGGAAGCGTTGGAGGCGGGATCCACGCTGCTCCTCATTGACGAAGATACGTCTGCTCCGGGGTTGTTGGCCCGTGATGCGGTGTGGCGCCACCTCGCCCCCGATGCCGCTCAGCCGGTGACACCGCTCGCTGATGTGGTGCGTCCGTTGTATGAAGAGCACGGGGTGTCAACAATCCTGATCACCAGCCACGGGGCAGACTACGTAGGCGTGGCCGACACGGTCATCGGGATGGACGCGTTTCGGGTGCGCGCAGTGACCGCCGAGGCGAAACGCGCCGCGGACCCAAGTCAGGGGGCTCCTGCCAGCAAGAGTCGCTTTGGAGGCATTCCCAATCGCGTGCCCTTGGCCGATAGCCTCAGTCCCCTGAAAGGACGCCGCTTCCGAGGCGAGGGGCACGGGGGACCCCACAATGCGCGGAGCGTCGTCATTGGCCGCGACATGGTTGACCTGGGGGTCATCGAACAACTCGTGGATCCCTCGCAGGCACGCGCGACTGCCGCCGCGCTCATCTTCGCGGCCGACCGGGGGTTGGCAGACGGAATGCGCACGATCCGCGAGATTCTCGGGTTAATTGAGATGCAGATCGCGCAGCACGGATTGGAAGGGTTAGTGGGAAGTGACTCGATCCCCGGAGACCTCGCCCTGGTGCGCCGGCATGAGTTGGCGGCGGCCTTGAATCGTCTGCGAACCCTCCGCGTCAAAACCTAGACTCAGCTCTAACCGTCGGGCGTCCGTGGCTGAGCATCAGGTAAGTCTTCTCGGTGCGAGGCCGATTCCAGACCGCTGAGACGGTGCCGCCGTCCCAGACGAACGATGCCTTCTCAGCGAACGCCAGCCGGCGTCCCCGGACGTTCGAGCCCCGACTTCCTCACTATGTCCGCGAAGGGGCTATAGAGAAGGGCGCGCGTGAAAGCCCGCACGAGAGCCGGCGGCCCGTCGAGTTCCACTGCACCGTCGCGCAACGCCTCCGTTAGAGACATCCGGCCGAGCCAAACCTGGTGGAAGGCGGCGGTGTCTGCCGTCACCAGCACATCGGTGTCAAAGCCGGGATCGGTCACACAAACCGACACGCCATCGGCTCGAGCACGAGCCAGGCCTGCTGCCGTTGTGCCCCGTGGAACTCGAACTCGACGACGACGCGGCTCAGCGGCAATTGCGCGACACTTATCCGGCGCCGCATCCGCCAAAGGAGGAGGGCCGGGTCGAGCTCCATCGAGCGGGGGTCTGCAAGGATCCATCGAGCGCCCCAGTTGCCGAGCGCGTCAATGACGTCTTTCAACTGAATCCCGGCTGCAGTCAGATGGTACTCGGGGTGCCCGTCGGGAGATGCGTGGCGCCTCACCACGCCGAAGCGCGTCAGACGCCGCAGGCGCTGAGCAAGCAGCGGTCGCGAGATCCCCGGCAAGCCGCGATCGATCTCGTTGAACCGGCATGCGCCGGCGAGCAGCTCACGAACAATCAGCGGCGTCCAACGGTCGGCAAGGACTTCCACGGCCTTTGCCACAGGACAGTACTGCCCGTAGGACGCCATTGCCTCCATGACTCGATCCTCCTCCGTCGCGTGTGCACCGGCCAGTGTAATTTTTGCACTTCGCCTCACCACGCGCTTTTCCTACACTGTCAGTGCAGCCGATGAGAAATTTCCGGTGGCGTGAATGTGCAGGGGGGCGATTGGTATGCGCAAGATCGCGATCGCGGCGACTGGACTGGCGTCGATCATAGCCGTTGCACTATTCGTATGGGTTGGTGGCGCGACCACGCCAGGCCGCGCAGGGGAGGGGGCACGGGAATTGTGGGTGACCAGCCAGGGGACTGATGCCCTCTACGTCTTTCGGTTCCCCCAGATGGAGCGGTTAGCCAGGATTGCCCTCCCGGCCGGTGCGCAGCCGCACATCACAACATTTCACCGCGGCCGCTATGCATATGTTGGCGGGATGGGGGATGGGACGCTATATGTGCTTGATGCGGATGCGCGGCAGGTTGTGAAGACCCTGAAGGTGGCGCCGGGGGGCGCGCATCAGGTGCGAGTCTCTCCGGATGGGCGCACGGCCATCGTGGCCGCAGTAGGTAACCGCACGCTGACTCGCTTGGCGGTGGACGAATCCCGCGGGACTTGGGCAGCCACCGGCACGCTCTCGCTCGACGAACTCCAGAAGGCACCGGTCTGCACGGTCTTCGGGCAGGACGGCCAGCGCGCATACGTATCCCTGTTCCCGGATGGCCTGGCTGTCGTGGATGTGAGCTCCATGACGCTTCTCGGTATGCTTGCCACCGACGGATTCGTGGCCTGCGGGATGATTCGGTCGGCGGATGGCTCACATGCGGTGGTGGCGTCGAGCGGCAGCGGCGGGCACATCTACACGCTGGACCTCGAGCACGGCACGCTGGTGGACCGCGGTACACTGGGGGCCGCGGACTGGCACAGCTTCAACATGACGCCCGATGAGCGATTGGGTATCGGAACCTCGCCCCACAGCGATGAGATCGTGCTCATCGACTTGATCACAAACCCTGTGCGGAAGCTGGGAACCCTGGCCCTTACCGCACTACCCGGTTTAAGCGCCAACCAGCCCGATGCCCTTGGCGGCGGTGAGCCCATCCAGGGTGGGATGCTCCCGGTGTCTCTGCGCGCCGCCGGCCAAGTTGCTGTCGTGGACCTGAGGAACATGTCCGGTCGTACCTACACCCCTGTCGTCGCGCCCTTGGGTCCGTTCAATCTGATGACTTGCATGAACTGCGCCGTTCACGGCGTGACGGTGCGTCCCTAGGGCAATCCACACCGTAACATACGTCACGAACAAAAGGGAGGGATCAGCATGTCACGCAGGTGCCTGATTGCGTTGGGGACCGCCTTGCTCGTTTCTCTCATTACCAGCGCAGGCTGGAGCCAGGTTGGCTTCAGAGCGACTCCTCTGATGAAAACGACGAAAACGGAGGTGGGTCAGGATATTCAGTATCCGAACGGTCACCCTCAAGTCACGATGCTGCTCCTGGAGATTGCCCCCGGAGGACAGTCAGGCCGTCACATGCACCCGGTACCAAGCGCGAACTACGTGTTGGGAGGGGAGGTGACCATCGAGATCGAGGGCCAGAACATCGTGACGTACCGGGCCGGACAGTCCTTTGTTGGGGCTACGCAGACGTGGCATAACGCCTTCAACCGGGGGACGACTCCAGCCATCGTCCTCGTTGTGTTCATGGGAGAGGAAGGAAAACCGGTGACCGTCACTCAGTAAGAGGATTCGAACAGGGTCGCGTGGACCCTGTGTTGGCCATCTAACGGAGAGGACGCGGGCAGGTGCGTCGAGGGACTGAGTCCGTAAATCAACCGCGACACGGGGCCACTGGGGGGGACCCGCATACTTCAAGCTTGAAAGAGTTCAGCTCACAGAGGACCTTCATGTCCCTGTCCGGCTACCTGCGGTATCTGTTCACGAACTGAAGGGCGAGTGGTGGACCTATGCTAAGGCGGCTGGGTGGCAACCCAGCAGCGCAGGGACTCGGGACGCCCGGTTCCTCTCCGGATCGCGGTAGACTATCATGCCATGTACGCAGATGGCATGTGGAGCGCAGATGAACAGAGCCGGCGTAAGCGATCTGCGTAGAGGTTTCAGCGGTCGCCTTCTCCACCCTGGAGACGACGGATACGACGCGGCTAGGCAGATTTGGAACGGCGCGATCGACAGACGGCCCGCCCTTATTGCTCGTTGTGCGAGCGTTGACGATGTGCTCGCCGCGGTGAAGTTCGCCCGGGGCGAGCAGTTGCTTGTTGCCATCCGCGGCGGCGGGCACAATGTGGCAGGAACGGCGGTCTGCGACGGCGGGCTGATGATCGATCTTTCGCCCATGAAAGGGACCGCGGTCGATCCGGCGAGACGCATGGCGCACGTCCAGCCCGGCGTGCTCTGGGGTGACCTGGATCGCGAAGCCCAGGCCTTCGGTCTTGCGGTGCCTGGGGGCATCGTTACACACACGGGTGTCGCCGGGCTCACGCTCGGCGGCGGGATCGGGTGGCTGATGCGCAAGCATGGCCTGACGTGCGACAGTCTCTTCGCCGCGGACATGGTCACCGCGGACGGACACTTCGTCAGGGCCAGCGAGACGGAGCACCCGGACCTCTTCTGGGGGATTCGCGGCGGCGGCGGCAACTTCGGGATCGTGACGTCCTTCGAGTTCCAACTTCACCCGGTTGGGCCGGCGGTCCTCGCGGGGCTGGTGCTCTACCCCGCAGACCAGGCCCAGCAGGTCCTGCGCTTCTATCGGGACTTCGCGGCGACCGCACCCGACGAGCTGACTACGATCGTCACCTTCCGACATGCCGCACCTTTGCCCCTCCTTCCGCGTCACCTGCACGGCGCGCCGGTCATCGTCGTCGGCGCGTGCTATTCGGGGCCCATCGAGGAGGGCGAGCGGGCGCTCCTCCCGCTACGGACGTTCCGCCCCCCACTCGTCGATCTCATCGGCCCCACAGCATATGCTGGGCACCAGTCCATATTCGATGCCGGCGTTCCGCATGGACTCCGCTATTACTGGAAGTCCCACTACCTTCCCGACCTGAGCGATGGCGTGATCGACGCCATCACTAGGTACGGCTGGCAGACGCCGTCGCCGCAGTCCTACACCATCCTCTTCCAGCTGGGAGGGGCGGTCGCCAGACGTGACGACGGCGAGACCGCCTTCACCGGTCGGACCGCTGGCTATGCCATCAACATCAATGCGGTCGGGACGGATCCGGCTCAAGACCGAACACACGAGAGGTGGGTGCGCGAGTTCTGGAACGCCCTGCAACCGTTCTCCACCGGCGTGTACATGAATTTCCTGGGCAACGAGGGCCGCGAACGGGTGAGAACCGCCTACGGCCCGCGAAAATACGAACGGCTCGTTGCCCTCAAGAACACGTACGATCCGACCAACTTCTTCCGGCTAAATCAGAACATCGCGCCCTAGAGCCACAGCTCACTGCGAGAAAGTTGACTGGCGTGTCCTTGACCCACCCCACCCGTTCTGAGGCTCGGGGGGCGATGCTTCTGACCGTCCGGAAATCAGGGTAGTCGTTTTCTTCGAAGGCAAGCCCTCGAAGCTTGAAAGTGTTGACAGTACCCCGCTCACTCAAGCAGGAATTCCAGGTCGCCAAGCGAAACGCGCGAAATTACCACGAGTACAGCGGAGGGGGAGATCCATTGGCTGAGACTGTGAAGTATTTGCTCGATGAGAATCAAATCCCCACGTCTTGGTACAACATCATCGCCGACCTGCCGGTGCCGCTGCCGCCCGTCCTCCATCCGGGCACCAAGAAGCCGATAGGGCCCGACGATCTCGCGCCGCTGTTTCCCATGGACCTCATTTTGCAAGAGGTCAGCACGCAGCGCGAGATTCCCATTCCCGAGCCGGTGCGGGACGTCTATCGGTTGTGGCGGCCGACCCCCCTGCATCGCGCCCGCCGTCTCGAGCGCGCGCTCGACACCCCCGCCCACATCTACTACAAGTACGAAGGCACGAGTCCCGCCGGCAGCCACAAACCGAATACGGCGGTGGCTCAGGCGTTCTACAACAAGCAGGCTGGTGTGCGCCGGTTGGCGACGGAGACCGGCGCGGGACAGTGGGGCAGCGCGCTGGCGCTTGCCTGCCGCTTCTTCGACCTGGCGTGCACTGTGTACATGGTTAAGGTGAGTTACGACCAGAAGCCCTACCGGAAGGTAATGATGCAAACCTGGGGCGCTGACGTCATCCCCAGTCCGAGTAACCGCACCAATGCCGGCCGAGGCATCTTGGTCAAGCAGCCCACATCACCAGGCAGCCTCGGGATCGCTATCAGCGAGGCGGTAGAAGATGCGGCCACGCACGACGACACGAAATACTCGCTGGGTAGCGTCCTCAACCATGTGCTTCTGCACCAGACCGTGATCGGACAGGAGGCCCGGCGGCAAATGGAGCAGGCCGGAGAATACCCCGATGTCGTTATTGGGTGCATCGGGGGCGGCAGCAATATGGCGGGCTTGGTCTTTCCGTTCCTGGCGGACAAGTTCAAGGGAAAGAAAGTCCGGATTGTGGCAGTGGAACCGGAGGCCTGCCCGTCGCTCACCCGGGGACTCTACCTTTATGACTTTGGCGACACTGCAGCCACGACACCGCTCATTAAGATGTACACGCTCGGCCATAACTTCATCCCGCCGGCTATTCACGCCGGCGGCCTTCGTTACCACGGCGACGCTCCGCTCGTCTGCCTCTTGTTTCATCACAAGTACATCGAGGCGGTCGCCTATGCCCAAAGGCCCGTCTTCGAATCTGCGATTCAGTTCGCGCGGACGGAGGGGATCATTCCCGCACCAGAGTCGGCTCATGCCGTCCGCAAGGCGATCGACGAAGCGCTCACAGCTAAGCGAGAGGGCGCGAAACGCGTGATCCTCTTTAACCTCAGCGGGCATGGACACTTCGACCTGAAAGCGTACGAGGACTTCCTGGCGGGACGATTGGAGGACTTCGCCTACCCGCAGGCGCAGGTGGAGCAGGCAGTGCGGGAACTCGCGGCTATTCAACCCTAACCGCCTCGCAGGCCGACGGCGTGGGAGGCGGCCGGCCTGCATACCGACACTGAGCGCAGACTCGCCGGAAGACCATTCCTGGGTCTTGATGGTAACTCCACGCCACTCTTCGGGGGCTCCAGCCGCCCATGTCGACGTCCGCGTCTTTGGTCCTCCCGCATTCAAAATGGTGATCGCTGGTTCCACTGGCTCACGTGGGATTGACCGAAAGGCAAAAGTAGGCTAGCCTACTCGCGATAATTCTCGACTAAATTACTCAACAACTCATCTAGGCTTATCTGGCGCGGGCCGCATGCGCTATCAGCGAGGGCAGGACGGCGCGGGTAACGCGGTCTGGATGAGCGTCTACGGAGGGGCGTTCGCGTGACGATGTGGCAGGTCATCATCTTGGGGGCGGTCGCGGGGTTCACGATTTTCCTCGGATTGCCGGTAGCACGCCTACGCCGGCGGCCCCACGGCGTGCAGAGTATGCTCAATGCCCTCGCCTTGGGTGTGTTGCTTTTCCTTGTCTGGGATATCCTGGCCAAAGCCCTCGACCGCCTGGGGGACGCGCTGAAAGAAGCGATAAAGTCGGGCCATTGGGGCGCATTCACTGCTCTGGCCTTCATGCTCGTCGCCGGATTGGTCGGAGGAATGGTGGGTCTTGTGAGCTTTCACCATAAGGTGCTGCGCCGATCTACCGGTACGCCGCGGTTTCCCCGCCAGCTAGCGGTCATGATTGCGATCGGGCTGGGGCTGCATAACTTTTCGGAAGGTTTGGCGATCGCCCAGGCGGCAGCGACTGGGGCGATCGGGTTTGCGGCGATCCTGATCATCGGATTTGGACTGCACAACATCACCGAGGGGTTTGCCATCGCCGCCCCCTTGCTCGTCGGCGGTCAAGTGCCCACATGGTCCTTTCTCGGCTGGACAGGCCTGATGGCAGGTGGACCCACTTTGCTCGGCACGATCGTGGGCTACGGGGTCAACTCCCCTCTGGCTTTCGTCTTGTTTCTGGCGCTGGCGGCAGGTGCGCTCTTCTATCTGATCGGAGAAATGTTCGCGGTAGGGCGCAGCCTCCAGCGGCCGGTGTGGTCAGCGTGGGGGGTGGTCATAGGGTTCCTGGTCGCGTACGGAACTGACGTCGTGCTCACTGTCGCTGGCCTCTAGAGTTTCCGCGCTCTCAAACAGGAATCCCCAATTTCCCATTCATGTCGAGGCTGAGTTACCCTAAGGACAGGGTGCGTGCCCCCATCTCGATATCTAATCCCGCCGTGGCCAGAGTCGAGAAGGGGTGTCCGCATTCGACATGGGCAACTGCTACAATGGCGACAATGTCGCGGACTGGTTGGCTGTGGGACCTGCGGGGCGGCCTCACCCCCTATGCGGACGCCTGGGGGTGGCAGAGGGCGCTCGTAGCCGCGCGCCAGCGAAATGAAATCCGTGACGGCCTCATCTTGCTCGAGCATGAACCGGTGTTCACCTTTGGCCGCACGTCTCGCGCCGATCACCTGCTTGTTTCTTCCGAAGTCCTGCGCGCGAATGGCTTTGGAGTATATGACATCGAGCGGGGCGGAAGTGTCACCTACCATGGGCCGGGCCAACTCGTCGGCTATCCCATCGTGGACTTGCGCGCCTATGACGAAGATGTCGTCAAGTACATGCGGTCGCTCGAGGAGACAATCCTCGGGACCTTAACCGACTTCGGAATCTCAGCACAGCGGTTGCGCGGTTTCCCCGGAGTGTGGGTGGGGGACCAGAAAATTGCAGCCGTGGGAGTAGCGGTAAAGCGTAAGGTCACGATGCACGGGTTCGCCCTCAACGTGGATCCGCAGCTGGCGCACTACAACTACATCAATCCCTGCGGGTTAGGACGCCCAGTCACATCGGTGGCGCAGGTGCTGGGGCATGCAGTTCCCGTCGACGAGGTGCGCTCGCGCTACGTGCGGTATTTCACCGACGTCTTCGATCTGACGTTAGGGGCGGTGTCCCGCACAGACCTGGAGCCCTGGGTATCGGAGCCGCCCGCACTGTCCCCGCATCATCCCATCCTCTCAGATCGCCCGCGATCGCGCGCGGCCACGCCTGCTTAGGGGATCATGAGTCGGTGGCGCTTCGAGACCCGTGCCATTCACGACGGTCAGCCGCCGGATCCCACCACCGGTGCGGTGATGACCCCGATCTACCAGACATCCACGTATGCCCAGTCCGAACCCAACGTTCACAAGGGGTATGACTATAGCCGCACTGCCAATCCGACCCGCACGGCACTGGAGAGCTGCTTAGCGTCGCTGGAAGAGGGGACGTATGGGTTGGCATTTGCGTCGGGCATGGCGGCGATTACCACGATCGCTTACCTGCTGAATCCTGGCGACAGGGTCCTCGCCCCCGACGATGTCTACGGGGGCACCTACCGGCTGCTGGTGCAGATCCTCCAGCGATACGGAATCGCCTCGAGCTTCGTGGACATGACTGATCTGGCACGCGTCGAAGCCGCGATGGCCGCGCGCCCGCGGTTAGTCTTGCTCGAATCGCCGACTAATCCCTACTTGAAGATCCTGGACATTGCGCGGATCGCCGAACTCGCCCACGTCCACGACGCCCTCGTCGTGGTCGACAACACGTTTGCCTCGCCATACTTTCAGCAGCCGCTGGTCCTGGGGGCGGATGTGGTCGTTCACTCCACCACTAAGTACCTCGGCGGTCACAGCGACGTGGTCGGCGGCGCGGTCATCACCAATAGCAAAGAGATCTACGAGACATTGAAATTCCACCAGAACGCGGCGGGGGCCATCCCGGGACCCTTTGACTGCTGGGTTGTGCTGCGGGGGGTGAAGACGCTAAGCGTGCGCATGGACCGGCACGCCGCCAATGCCCTGGCCGTGGCCCAGTTCCTGCGGGACCATCCCGCGATCTCGCGGGTCTGGTATCCGGGCCTGCCCGATCACCCCGGCCACGATGTCGCGCGTCGGCAGATGAAAGGTTTTGGGGGGATGGTCTCTTGCTTGCTGAAGGGCGGCGGCCGGGCGGCACGCACAGTCGCCGCCGCCACGCGCGTCTTTATTCTCGCCGAAAGCCTAGGGGGCGTGGAGTCGCTGCTAGATCACCCGGCGAGCATGACGCATTCTTCGTTAGAAGGATCTCCGTTGCAAGTGGACGAGGGACTGCTGCGGCTGTCGGTGGGGATCGAGCACGCGCAGGATCTCATTGACGATCTCAAGCAGGCACTCGACCGCGCGCGCTAACCAGGGGTGTCTCCGACGGAGTCAGGCTGATGCCGATTGTATATATCCCGAGCCCGCTCCGACGGGTTACCGGGGGGCAGAGCAAGGTTCAAGTGACGGGGCGCACGCTAGAGACAGTCTTGACCAACCTGGAGCGCCAGTATCCCGGGGTGAGGAAACAGGTCTGCGGTGAGACTGGCGAAATCCGGAGCTTCATCAACGTCTTCGTCAACGGCACGGAAGTGCGCCAGTTACAGGGGTTGGCAACGGCGCTGACCGAGACAGATGAGGTGTCGATTATTCCCGCCATGGCTGGCGGGACCCCACAGATGGGTACAAAGTGAGAGTAACCGACACTCCCGCGTCCGATCAGCTCTCATCTAGCCCGAGTCAGGAGTGGAGATCGTGGCCCGCAAACTGAAGACCGCGCACTCCCGTTCAACTGGGCGGCGTCCTGGGGCGGCCAATCGGCTCGGTAGAACTCCTGCGGGCAGGGGGCCCGTCCCGATCGCCCACGCTGATGAGATTCGCGACACGGTCTTGCAGGTGGTTGGCGGGACACCACTGGTGCGGCTACACCGGGTGACCCGCGACGTCCGGGCTGACGTCGTCGTGAAGCTCGAGTATCTGAACCCCGGCGGATCAGTGAAGGACCGTATCGGCCCGGCGATTCTCGATGATGCGGAGCGGCGCGGCCTGTTAACGCCTGGGGGCACCATTGTCGAGGCGACCTCGGGGAATACCGGGGTTGGGCTGGCCATTGCGGCAGCGATCCGTGGCTACCGTACGATCTTTGTCATGCCGGATAAGATGTCGGATGAAAAGATCCGGCTGCTGCGCGCCTTCGGCGCACGGGTTATCATCACTCCCACGGCCGTCGCCCCGGAAGATCCGCGCAGCTACTACGAAGTCAGCCGGCGCATCGCTGAGGAAACACCCAACAGCTACTACGCCAACCAGTACGCGAACCCCGCCAACCCGCAGGCGCACTATCGCACGACCGGTCCGGAAATCTGGCGGCAAGCTGGGGGTCGCGTGGACGTCTTGGTGGCCACAATGGGCACCGGGGGGACCATTTCCGGAGTCGGCAAGTTTCTCAAGGAGAAGTCACCCACCACGCGCGTGGTCGGTATAGATCCGGTCGGGTCGGTTTTTTACGAGTACTTCAGGACCGGTCAGATGCCTCAGCCGGTGACGTATAAGGTCGAGGGTATTGGCGAAGACTTCCTACCCAAGACGATGGACTTCTCCGTGGTGGACGAGGTCGTGCAAGTGACTGACCGCGAGGCGTTCTTGATGACCCGCCGCCTTGTCCGTGAAGAGGGACTATTCTGCGGCGGCAGCAGCGGCGCGGCCGTGGCAGGGGCGGTGAAATATCTGCGCACGTTGCCTGAGGGCGGTGCCGGGCTGCGTGTGGTAGTAATCCTACCCGATTCAGGATCCCGCTATCTCTCGAAGGTCTTCTCAGACGACTGGATGCGTGAGCACGGTTTCCTCGAATTGGAGTTGGGAACCGTCGGAGACTTGGTGCGCGCCAAGGCCATCCCGCTCGTGACCGCACGCCGGACAGACGCTGTCAGCGAGGTCATCGCGAAGATGAAAGAAGATGACGTCTCTCAGCTCCCAGTCCTCGAGGACGGCAAGCTCGTGGGCATGATCAGCGAAGTGGATCTGCTCACTTACTTGCTGGATGGGACGCATCGGCCCTCCGATCCCATTCAGGCCATCATCGACCCAGCCCCGCCGGCAGTCGCCCCGGACAGCCCGATCGAAGTACTGGCTGAAGTTTTTCTCTCCACGAATGCCGCGGTTGTCGTCGATCACGGTGCGGTGGTTGGGATCGTAACCAAGATTGACGTCATCGATCATCTGGCCAAAAGACTGACCCGCTGAGCCACTAATCCTCCATACGCCCGAAAGGCGTCAAGGCGGGCGGGAGTCCTCCCGAATGTGGGCCGCACGTCACCTATGGTGGCGGATGCGGGTGCGCAAGCGACGATCGGTGTCCCCACGAAGCCGCTGGCGATAGCGGGCCAGGTTGGCGTCAGTCATCAGGTCAGGATGGGCAGCATCCGTCCAAGCTCCAAAGGCGCGGGCGGCTGCCCGGTTGAACCGAAGAATCCCTAGCTTCTCCCAGGCCGCCTCGAAACTGGATCGTGCCTCTCGACACCTTGTACGGCGACAGCTCCCCCTGAATGCCTTCATTGGAGATGAAGATGGAAACAAGCTCACGTGATCTTTAAAGCGGCGAAGTGAACCAAGTATCCGCGAAGACTAAAAGTGGGAATACGATAGCTAATAGTTTCCTTTGCTAGTGGTGCCGCCTTTTTGATCGCCGATCGCAGCTTCCTCAGAACGCGCTGAACGTCTTTGGGAAAATCTCCGATGTAATCGTGGATATTCTTGGGGGCCCTTTTTGCGGTGCTCCATTTTCTACCTCCACTCTAGTCTGCGTTAGGGTGGTATCGCCTACAGCACCATCCGGACCACCAGTCTGACCCCGGTATACGCGAGCACCGTTCCGCAGAGACCATTGATCAGTCGGAAGACGGGCGGCGTCACGACCTGCCGTCCCCACCCAATCATGACCGACGCAATTAGGCACCACAGCACGCCCCCGAGCATGAAGGCTTCCAAGAACGCGGCATACTGAGCCACCAGTGGTCTACCACTCCCGATCACCGAGACCGCGCCTCCCAGTCCCATCCAGAAGGCGACAGAATAGGGGTTCGTCAGTGAGATGAGGACACCGGTGGCAAAATCTCCGTGGTGGCTCTCGGGGCGAGGGGGAGGGCGGGTTCCTCGCCACGCATCGCGGAGCGCACTGAAGGCGAGCCAGAAGAGAAAGACGCTCCCGAGGCCGGCCAAGGCCACGGATGCCAAGCGATATTTTGCCAAGTACGCTGCGCCGGAAAGGCCAATCACCGCCCACGTTGCATCGCCAATCAGAGAACCGACCTCGACGAGGAGCGCGCTTGAAAAACCTCGGACCAGGCCCCGGCGGAGCGCCTCGGCGTTGAGGGCTCCCGGGGACGCGCAAAACGCGAGTCCCAAGCCTAACGCGTTCCAAAACTGTGCGTCCACGATGCGTCCCCTTGTTATTCAACAGTGCGGCGACGCCCATTCTCGCTCCTCTATCCGCCCGTGCCCTCCCGCGTCTGAAAGGACCGATTGGCGTTGTGTTGGCGCGCTAAGCAGCGTTTCGATTGTGGAGCGTTAAAGGATCAGGTAGATTCTGGTGTATGGCATCCCCACAGCAGACCCCCCGCGCTGGGCTGCGTCTGGCCAGCGGCAAGGCGCTTCCTGACCTGCGTATCGTGGGCCGGTCCCAGGTGCACCTTCACGAGGACTGCGATCAGATTCGGGTGGACCGCTTGGTCGCGCGCGTGCGGGCGGATGGGATGCTGCGCAACCCCCCCCTTGCGGCGTCCATACCGGATGAAGGGTTTGTGGTTCTCGATGGCGCCAACCGCACTAGCGCGCTTCTCGCGTTGGAAGCCCCAGTCATTCCCCTGCAGGTAGTCGACTACGCCGATCCGGCCGTGCGGTTGGAGGTGTGGCACCACCTGCTCGTCCGACCCAGTGATCTTCCCGCGCGGCTACGAGCGCAGGCGCTGACGCTGCGGGCGGCCAGTCCTTCTGAGGCCGCCCGGGAGCTCGCGGAACGGACTATCGCCTGCTACGTGTTGACTACCGCGGGCGCGCTGATAGTCTCCCTGCCTTCAGAACGACTGCTGGCCCAGACCCTTGCGGCCGTTGTTGCCACATACAAGACCACAGACCACATTTACCGTGTGACGGATATTAATTTGGACACCTTGATGGCCGACTATGGAGCCGTCGGCGAGTTGGTCGTCTTCCCCACGTTTACCAAACGCGACATCGTCGAGGTCGCGCGCGCTCCGGTGAAATTGCCTACCGGGATCACACGACACCTCATTCCGGGCCGCGCCTTGAGGCTCAACGTTCCCTTGTCCGTCTTGACGTCGCCCGGCGATGTGGCGGCGAAGAATCGCTGGCTGCAAGAAGAACTCCACCGCAAGTTGCTCGATCACCAGATCCGGTACTATCCGGAAGCGACGTTTCTGTTTGACGAGTAGTGGTGAGTCCACGCCCGTCCCTGAGCCTGCTGCGTGTCCGAGCCCCCCGCTAACGCCGCCCACCCCTTAGACTCGCTTCTCGAGGCCATTGGCAATACACCCCTGCTCCCCCTCTCCCGACGGATCGGCATCTGGCCCCCCGGCGTCGAGATTTACTTGAAAGCGGAGTGGTTCAATCCTGGCGGGTCGGTCAAGGATCGCTCCGTGCGTCAGATCGTCGTAGACGCCGAGCGCGACGGCCGGTTGACCTCTAAGCGCACCATCTTGGACTCCTCATCGGGCAACGCCGGAATCGCGTACGCCATGATCGGGGCGGCGCGCGGGTACCGCGTGCACCTGGTCGTGCCCGCCAATATCAGCGCCGAGCGACGAGACATCCTTCAGGCGTACGGGGCCGAGGTGGAGTACTCCGACGCGCTGGAAGGTTCGGATGGAGCGATTCTTGTGGCCCGTCGCCGGGCGCTCGACGCCCCCGAGCATTACTTCTACGCTGATCAGTACAACAACGCCAGCAACACTCGCGCCCACTATGAGACGACGGGCCCGGAGATCTTCGCGCAAACCGGGGGCCGCCTGACCCATTTCGTCGCCGGATTGGGCACGAGCGGAACGATCGTGGGTGCAGGCCGCCGCCTGCGGGAGCTGCGTCCTACTGTCCAGATCTTGGCGGTGGAACCCGATGGTGCCGTCCACGGTCTCGAGGGTCTCAAGCACATGGCCACGGCGATCGTCCCCGGCATCTATGATCCCTCCGTGCACGACCGCACAATTCCGATGCGGACCGATGTGGCCTACGAGACCACCCGGCGCCTCGCGCGCGAGGCGGGGCTCCTCGTGGGCCCGTCGTCGGGGGCGGCGGTGGCCGCGGCCCTGGAGGTCGCCACTGACCTGCGCGCAGGTGTGATCGTGGTGCTGTGTCCAGACGGTGGAGACCGGTACCTGTCCACGGCCGTGTGGCGCGCGCGCTAGCCGTAAGCCTGCTCGAGTCGGGCGGAGGCCCAGTTGGCTACCCCTTGGCGCGTCTTTCTGCTATATAGTTGAGGATGACGGTGCTCGAGCTCAGGCAGGATCAGGCAGCGACGCTCATCGCGCACGCGGTCGAGGAGGCTCCAAACGAGTGCTGTGGGCTGCTGGCCGGACGGCATGGTCGGGTGGAGCGGATCTACCGAGGGACCAATGTCGACCACAGCCCCTACACGTACGTTATGGATCCTCACGAGCAACTGGTGGCATTTAAGGACATGGAGGCGGCGGGGTTAGACCTGATGGCCATCTACCACTCGCATACCCACACGCCCGCCTACCCGTCGAAGACAGACGTGAGCCGCGCCTACTACCCAGAGGCGCTCTACGTTATCGTCTCATTGGCCAGTCCGGAGGCGCCCGCGATTCGCGCCTATCACCTCACCGACGGAAGCATCGCCGAAGAGAGGGTGATCGTCCGATGAAGGTCTCCACGCGGGCCGAGTATGGGTTGCGGGCGCTCATGGATCTGGCGAGCCATTACGGCGAGGGACCGGTGCAATCGCACGACATCGCCGTCCGCCAGGGACTCCCGGAGCCGTACTTGAACCAGTTGATGACCGCGTTGCGACGGGCAGGTTTAGTCACAAGCAAACGCGGTCCGACCGGAGGCCACGTGCTTGCGCGGGTGCCGGAAGCAATCACGCTGCGGGAGGCCTTCGATGTTTTGGAGGGACCCACCGCACCGTGGTGGTGCGTGGAGACCGACGATCCGGATTGCGTCTATGCCGCGGGCTGTGGGCTGCGGCCGATCTGGCAAGCGATTAACCAAGCCGTGGAACGAGTGCTCGGTGAGACATCCCTGGCGGACATCGCACGGGTTCGCCAGCCGGCGGCCCGGATGTGAGCCCATCCGGGGACGGCCGGATGGGCGTCTGACCAGGGCAGAGCCCCTGGTCGGTTTGTTTTTCCGGAATGCGGAGAGCACCGCCCGCGTTAGGGTGGGTGCGATGGGAGTAGTAATGGCGGCACCGCAACCGAGGACTACGCCCCAAGATGACCGGGAGCGGTTTCAGACGCTGGCCGAAGAGCACCTGAATGGCCTCTTCGGGGCAGCGTTACGGCTGACGCGCAACCGTACGCGGGCCGAAGACTTGCTGCAAGAGACTTTCCTCCGCGCGTGGCGCTCCTTCCGCACCTTCCAGCCCGGCACCAATGCCCGCGCATGGCTCTACAAGATCTTGATGAATGCGTACATCGACAGCTACCGGAAGACCACGCGCGAGCCGGAGGTCGTCGACCACGACGACGTGGACGAGTTCTACCTGTACACCAAAGTGCAGGAAAGCGACGACTTTCGGCGGGCCGGCAACCCTGAAGAGGAAGTGCTATCGCGCTTGATGGACGCGGACGTGAAGGGGGCGCTGGACAGCTTGCCCGAATCGTTTCGCCAGGTGGTGATCCTCTCCGACATCGAGGGGTTTTCCTACCAGGAAATCGCGGACATCCTGAGCATTCCGATCGGCACCGTCATGTCGCGGTTGCACCGGGGACGGCGCCAGTTGCAAGTGAAGTTGTGGGAGTATGCGAAACGGGCACACTACGTGAGTGCGGATTCGCCTCCAGCGAGGAGTGGGCCTCGATGAGCGAGATCGACTGCGATAAGGTGTTGCAACTCGTATGGCAATTCCTGGATGGCGAGATGGACGAGGTCCACTACAAGGAGATTGAAGCCCACGTGGCGGACTGCGCCCACTGTGAACAGCGGGTGAGTTTTGAGCGTCGCCTGCGGGTCCTGATCGAGACGAAGTGCCAAGAGGGGCCTGTGCCCGTCGAGCTGAAGCGGCGGCTGTTCAAATTCCTCGACAGCTAACAGCCTCGCCCTGCAGTCTGCGACAGCCTACCCAGCCTTGACGGCCGCTTTCTCTGCAGCTTTTTCCTTTTGCTCCATGATCGAAGAAGAGTGCCCGGGGAACGCCGAGGCCTTGGGATTGATGTACGTCATCGCGTTGTTCACGGCGGTCGCGCCTTCGCCGAACCCGGTGACAATGAGCTTGAGCTTGCCTGGATACGTGACGATATCCCCGGCGGCATAGATTCCCGGCAGGGTCGTTTCCATCTTCGTCGTGACGACGATGGCGTCGTCTTCGACCTGCAGGCCCCACTCCCGGATCGGGCCGAGGTTGCTGTGCAACCCCAAAAATGCGAGGACGGCGTCGACGGGGAGTACTTCTTCGCCGCGGGTCTTGTTCTGGTAGACGACGGCTTCGCGAACCTGCTGGTCGCCGCGTAGGGCCTTCAGTTCGTAGAACACCTTCACGACGATCGGGGACGCATACAGCTTTTTCACGCTGTCTTCATGCGCCCGGAACTCGTCCCGCCGGTGGATCAGCGTGATCTGCTTGGCGTAGTCGACCAAGCCTAGCGCCCAGTCGAGCGCGGAGTCTCCCCCGCCGATCACCAGCAACCGCTTCCCGCGAAAGTCCTCTTTGTTGCGGACGGCGAAGTACAAGCCCTTGCCGATCCATTGATCCAGTTCGGGGCGTTTGAATGTCTTGGGCGTAAACGCGCCGATGCCAGCGGTGATGAGGACCACTCGGGTCAGGTGTGGGCCCACGTCAGTGCCCATGCGGATGGTTCCGTCGGCGAGCCGGTCCAGCGTCTGGACATTCTCATCCAGGTGGATCGTGGGATGGTATTGCATGGCCTGCTCCACCAGGTTCGTGACGAGGTCCTTGCCCAGGATCTTGGGGAAGCCGGCCACGTCGTAGATGAGCTTGTCCGGGTACAGGGCCGTGACTTGGCCCCCGAGGTCGGGCTGGCTGTCAATGATCTTGGTCCGGAGTCCCCGGAAGCCGGCGTAGTACGAGGCGAACAGCCCCGTGGGGCCCGCGCCGACGATTGTCAGATCATAGAGTTCGTCGGTTGACATTACTGAATTCCTCCATCAACAACCAGGCCATTATATCATTGCCGCATTTGTCAGAGCCGCAGACTGGTACACTTCCTTTCCTGTAACCCGTCACACCCGAGAGACGTGAGCTGAGTCAGGCCGAGCGTAACGTCCCGACGACAGCCGGATTGATTTCGATAGGACCCCCTCATATGATCCAAAGATCCCGTGGTCTTGGGTCTGCCTTCGTCTGCCTAAAGTCCCTGAATATCATTCTCCCCCCCATTTTCGCGTCTTGGGGTTGGGGCTATGCCTACGAAGAAGGAGTAATCGCAGACTTCCGGGATGTTGGCCAGGCGGACAGGCGCAGCCGTGTACCCCAAAGTACCCTGAATGAACAGCGTCAGGTAGTAGAGTCTCTTTCGCGCGCAGGGGATTCGACTGGCCTTTTGCTGAGACTGGTTTATGGTCGGAGAGAACGAGGCCCTGGCGCCTAAGTCGCGTTACTTCGGCGGCGCACTGGTATGGGAATCGAGTACGCGCCGCCTCCGGCCACGGCCAGTGCCAGCCCAACCGTCAGCAGGGTCAATTCAAACGCGTAGCCTCCCAAAAACCCCTGCCGCCAGACCACCGTCGTAATGGCAACGAGCATCTCGATCGCTAGAAGGATCCCGACCAAGCGGGTGGCGATCCCAAGCACGAGGAGCATCGCCCCTCCCACCTCGAGCGTGGCCACGGCGTGGGCGGACACGTTGGGGACTGGAATATGGACCGTCATGAACAGACCCACGAGGCGATCCATGCCACCGGCCCACTTCGCATACCCATACGCCCCAAAAACGGCAGCGAGGACCAACCTCAGCAGTAAGAGTGCTAGGTTGATCCCGATCGGGAGAGGCGCTGCAGGCCGTCCGGGACTCGGACCGAGGCCGATCAGCTTTCGTCCCCCAGATCTGCGTCGTTGGCCTGAATCGCCGTCATCAGCTCGGCTGCCATCTTCACGTCCAGGCGCTTGAGGATCTCGTACTCGCGCATCGCGCCATCCTTGTTGCCCATAGCGAGATAGGTGCGCGCCATGTACTCGTGGGCGTTCGGGTAGTCGGGTTTGAGGTCGAGCGCCTGCTTGTACGCCTCAAACGCCTTGTCGTATTGCTTGACCTTGCGATAGCAAGATCCCAAGTTGTTCCAGGCTTCGACGAACTTCGGGTCGAGGCGCACGGCCTCAAGGTACGCCTGGATCGCTAGGTTCCAGTTCTTTTTCTTGGAATATTCCTCCCCTTGGTTGTAAAAGGTCCGGGCGGCGCTTAGCTGGCTGGACGTCCCGGGGTTAGAGTCGCCGCCGCCTCCGCCCATGCCACCGTCATGGCCGAATGCAGCGGGCGCAAACGCCGCGAGAGCGGCGATCAGGATCCCGCCGACTAGAGTGCATCGCATCTGTCGCATACACACACCTCGCCGGATTAGCATAGGGCTCACAGACGCCTGGATAGTTTCACCCGTGTCTGCGCGACATCGAGCATGCGCCAAGCATGTCACGGCAGGATCACGGCGATGTAAAGGCAGAGGGAAGTTCCTGCCATCATATGATTTCCGGAAAACAGGGGACGAAAGGCACCCCGCTGCGGCGGGGTCACGCGTGAACGGGTTACGAAGATTCTGTTTTGCAAGTCGTGATACAATCGAATTCACAGGAAAACGAGTCAGAATCATCTGCAGGAGGATCGCATGACGTTGACAGCCCGCCCTGGGCCGCTTCTCACTAAAGAGCAAATGGAGCGGTACTCCCGCCAGACCATCCTAGAGGAAGTTGGCCTGCAGGGACAGCGCAAGCTGTTGGATAGCAAGGTCCTGATCGTGGGAGCGGGGGGGCTGGGCAGCCCCGTGGCGATCTACCTGGCTGCCGCAGGGGTGGGGACGCTCGGTATCGTCGATGGCGATCGCGTCGACCTTTCGAACCTTCACCGCCAGGTCATGCACTTCACGCACGACATCGGCCGCCCCAAGACCCAGTCGGCGCGGCGGACGCTGGAAGATCTCAACCCCGACGTCACAGTCATCCCGCACCAGACTGTGCTCACTAGCGAGAATGCCTTCGAGATCATCTCCGACTACGACATCGTCATCAACGGCAGCGACAACTTCCCCACGCGCTACCTGGTCAATGACGCCTGCGTGATCCTGCGCAAGCCTCTGGTCGACGCGAGCATCCTTAAGTGGGAAGGGCAGGCCACCGTGTTCTCTCCTGGCCAGGGCTGCTACCGCTGCCTGTTCCCGACCCCGCCTCCTCCGGGCACCGTGCCCAGCTGCGCCGAGGGCGGCATCATCGGCGCACTCGCCGGTTTCATGGGCATGTTGGAGGGCTTGGAGGCCATCAAGATCTTGCTTGGGGTCGGGCAGACACTGGCCAATCGGCTTCTGATCTACGACGCGCAGATTGGGGAAATTCGGACGCTGCGCTGGAATCGCAATCCACAATGTCCGGTATGCGGGGACCATCCGACGATTACCGCGCTGATTGACTATGAGGCGTTCTGCGGAGTTCCCGGTCGCGAGCCGTCTCATCCGGTCGCCGTCGCGGCGGCCCCCATCACCGCCGAGGTCTCCGTGGCTGAAGCGAAGGCCATGCTGGATCAGGGCGAGGCACAGGTCATCGACGTCCGTGAGGTTTGGGAGTGGGTGACCTCCCGCATCCGTGGCACGACGCTAATCCCGATGGGGGAGATTCCCACTCGCGTGAACGAGATCGCGACTGATCGTCCCGTGATCATCCACTGCGCGACGGGCAAGCGCAGCGCGGACGTCACCGATGCGTTGCGCAAAGCAGGCTATGACAAGGTCTACAATATGGCCGGCGGTATTGTCGCCTGGGTGAATGAGCAGTACCCTGTGGACACGGGCCCGACGACCAAGCAGTGACGGGACCGAGCCCCGCCCGCCGGATTTAGTCGCCGTGCGGGGAAGTAAAGTGGAGGCCGTAGGTTGAGTTCTGATCGCCCGAGTGCACAGGCCATATCCACCGGACTCCCGTCGCCGTTCAGAAATCTTTCGACGCCGTCTGAGATGCGTCAGGCGGTCCTGCGTGAACCCCGCCACATCGAGCTCGTGACCTGTTCTGTTCCGTCTCCTGGTCCTGGAGAGGTCCTGCTGAGGGTACGCGCAGCCCTCACCTGCGGCACCGATCTCAAAACTTACAGGCGTGGGCATCCGAAAGTTCCGTTCGGCCCCTTCGGTCATGAGTGTGCTGGCGATGTCGTTGCCATCGGCCGCGGGGCGCATGTGCGCGAAGGCGAGGCAGTGATCCCTACGCCCACCGCCCCGTGCGGCAAATGCGGGCCCTGTCGGCAGGGCCGCGAGAACCTGTGTGAACGGCAGTTTGACGAGATTGTGCTCGGTGCCTTCGCGGACTACCTGCTCGTGTCCGCCCGGGTCGCCCGATCTCATCTCCTCCCCAAGCCGGACGGGCTGTCGTACATTGAGGCGGCTTTTCTGGAACCTCTGGCGTGCGTCATTCACGCGTGGGACCGGTTGCGGCCGCGCCCGGCCGACCAGGTGGCGGTTGTCGGACTCGGTGCCATCGGGTTGCTACACGTGATGATGGCGAAAGCGGTCGGCGCGCGTGTGGTGGCCGTCGGGCGGCGGCAGGAGCGCCTTCAACTTGCCCAGCGGGTCGGCGCGGATGCCGTGGTCGACACCGAGGGGGACAGCGTGAGCGAGCGCATCCTCGCGCAAACCGAAGGCTTCGGCCCCGACGTCGTCATCGAGTGTACTGGGAGTGAGGCGATGTGGATCGAGGCCCCGCGGTGGGCGGCGCCCGGCGGACGAGTTGTGCTGTTTGCTGGGCTGGCCGCGGGGACGAAGGTCGCGTTCGACTCGGCCCGACTCCACTACGACGAAGTCGATGTCATCAACACCTTCCACTATCGGCCTAAAGACATCATGGATGCACACCACCTCCTGGTCGAGGGGTCGATTCAGGTCCGGCCACTCGTGAGCGGGGTGACCGATCTTGGCAGCATCGTCGACGTCTTCTCCTCGCTAGACCGCGGCCACGGCGTCAAGTATGCCATTCTTCCCGAGGGGAGAGCGTGGGCGTAAAAAGCCCCCCGGTGACCACCAGCCGCGCCATCGTCTACCGCGCACGTGACGATCTGCGGCTGGAAGACGTCCCTCTTCCGCCCCTGGCGGCCGGGGAATTGCTGGTTCGCATCCGCGCCTGCGGGTTGTGCACCGGAGAAGCGATGGATTGGTACATGGCCCGCAAAGCGCCGCTGGTGCTGGGCCATGAGATCGTGGCCGAAGTCGTGCAGACCGGGGAGGGAGTCGCACGGTTTTCCCCCGGGGACCGCATCTTCGTGCACCACCACGCGCCCTGCATGCGCTGCCGGTCCTGCCAGCGCGGTGACCACGTCCACTGCCTGACATGGCGGAAGACCAAACTCACTCCTGGGGGGCTTTCAGAACTCGCTATCGTCCCGCGCGAGGTCGTATCTGCTGACGTCTTGCCTCTTCCTCGAGAGATTTCCGACGATGCGGCGACCTTTGTCGAGCCGCTGGCCTGCGTGGTGAAGGCGGCCCACCGCGCAGGCGTGGGTCCGGGAGACCGCATCCTGGTCATCGGGCTGGGTGTGATGGGATTGCTCCAGATCATGTTGGCCCGGCGCCTGGGCGCGGAGCTCATTATTGGGGCTGACCGTGTGGGGTCTAGGCTGGAGCGGGGGAAGCACGCCGGGGCCGATATCATCGTCGATGTGACGCAAACCGCCTTACCTGAAACGGTACGGTCGCACACCGAAGGAGCAGGCGCCGATGTCGTCGTGGTGGGCCCGGGGACGGTGGAAGCTATCGAGATGGGGTTTCGCTGCGTGGCCCCGGGCGGATCGCTTATGTTGTTTACTCCCACGCCGCCAGAAGAGGTCTGGCCGTTCCCGGTGCACGACGCGTACTTCCGTGAGGTCAGCGTGATCCCCAGCTATTCCACGGGTCCCCCGCAAACGCAGGAGGCCCTGCAGTGGTTGGCGCGCGGCCTGCCCGTGGAGACCCTGATCACGCATCGCTTCCCCCTCGAGGGAGCGGCCGAGGGATACCGGTTGGTGCGGGAGGCGAGGGACGCCTTGAAGGTGGTGGTGCATCCGTGACTGAGCCGCCAGACGACAGCAGCTGCGAGCTTCCCGATGCCCCCCCGAAAGACGGCCGGCGGCACCGGCACTTCGATGGCGTCACCTGGGACGGCGTTACCCCACAGGTGTACAAACGTGCGCCTTCTTCGCCGAGCGCGCCCTGGCGAGACGTCGTGCGCTACACCCTGGTCGGCGAGACGGGGGAACCAACTGCGTTCCATCTGCGCTACTTTGAGATTGGAGAGGGCGGGTATTCGAGTTTGGAGAAGCACCGGTACGTCCATGCGGTAGTGGTGTTGTGCGGACAGGGCAAAGTCATCGTCGGGCATGAAGTCTTTGATGTCGCCCCGTTTGACCTCGTGTATGTCCCCTCACTCCTGCCCCACCAGTTTGTGAACAGCGGGTCAGAACCGTTTGGGTTCCTCTGCCCGGTCGATGCCGACCGGGATCGCCCCCAAGCGCTGGGCAAGGAAGAACTCGCAGACCTGTTGAGCGATCCTGTGGTGCGAGAAGTTGTGCGGATGCCAGACAGAGTGACGTCCTCCAAGACTGATCCCATCGATCCGGTGCGGCGATAGAGACGCATAGCGGGGACCATATCATCCTCATCTACGAGGAGCACGCCGACCTCCTGGCGTTTGCCATTCCCTTCATTACAGAGGGGCTAGCTCGAGGTGAGCGCTGCCTCTACGTGGTCGACGATTTGTCGGCCAAGGAGTTTCGGGAGGCTCTCATCGCAGCAGGCGTCAGTGTCAGCCGGGAGATCGAGCGGGGGGCCTTGGTCCTGCTGAACGCTCGGGAGTACTCTCAGCCGCCGGTTACCCCCGCGCACATCATCACCCTGATCCGGGAACGAGCGCGAGACGCCCGATCCCGCGGGTTTCGCGGATTGCGCCTGGGAGTCGAGATGACCTGGGCGGTGACGATGGGAGTGCCGAACGAGACCATCGTTAAGATCGAGGCGCTCGTGGATGTGGTCCTTGCCCACGAGGAACCCACCGTGGCCTGTCAGTACCGTAGAGATCGCTTCCCGGCGCCCATTCTGCAACAGGTCATGCGCACCCATCCTAAGGTGGTCGCAGGCGACCAAGCCTATGTCAGTGTCAGTGGCATGTTCCAGGAACTGACCCGGACGGATTTGCGGGCGTTCCTGGCGTCGGCGGAAGAGAGGCGCGTGCCGAAAGGCGGGTACTACTTCCGCCAGGGGGATCCGTCGGGCGAAGTGTTCGTCCTGACCGCCGGACGGCTCAAAGGGGTGTGGACGGACCCAGAAGGGCGGAGCGTCGTCCTCGGCTTCATGAGTCCCCCCGATCCGTTCGGGCATGCCGCCGCGTTCGCTGACCTGCCGCGCTTCGCCGCGGCTCAGGTCATTGATGATTCTCGGGCCCTCGTCTGGGATGTCCAGACGGTGCTCGGTGTGATGCGCGCGCACCCGGAGGTGTCCCTCGACGCGGTGCGTCTCATCGCGAAAGATGCAGCCGCACTGGTGAACCACACCGTGGATCTGACCGGCGCCCCGGTCGAGCGGCGCCTCGCCCGAGTCGTTCATCGGCTGGCCGGCTCCACAGGGCGCCGGACGGCGTCCGGCATCCTCATCGAGATGGGACTGTCGGGCCAGGACCTGGCAGGCCTGATTAATGCCACCCCGTATACTGTCAGCCGGGTCCTGGCAGCGTGGCACCGTCTCAAGGTTGTCGCCGCGCAACGCGGACGATTTCTCGTGCTCGATGTAGAGCGCCTGGCGGCGATCGCCGGCGAGCCCGGCATCGAGATTGCGGGATAGGCCGGTCCTGGAGAGCGAAACACGCGCCGGTAGGTAGCAGCGTTTGACAATGGCGAGGCGCGGGCGATAGAATCACCCTAGAGGGATCAGACCAAGTGATTACAATCACGGATCAGGCAGCCTCAAAGCTCAAGGAGCTTCTGGCCAACCAGGAAGAGCCCAATATGTTCTTGCGGCTATTCGTTCAGCCTGGCGGCTGCGAGGGATTCTCGTACGGCATGGGGTTTGATGCCGAGCGGCGGGACGACGATCAGATCTTCGAGCAGGGCGGCGTCAAAGTCCTCGTAGACGCGAGCAGCCTGCAGCACATGCGGGGGGCACGCGTCGACTACGCGAAGTCGACGTTTGGGGAGGGATTTACCATCCGCAACCCCAACGCCGTCTCTACGTGCGGGTGTGGGCATTCCTTCCGCACTCGCGAGGATGCGGGTCACGCGCAGCCGTGCGATACCGCTACACCTCAGACGTCACAGGCCTAGGAGCGGTGAGATGAGCGAGCAGCTTCAGACTCAGCAGGTCCAGACTGAAGAGCCCAACCTCCGCGCGCGAGTGGAGCAGGTCCTCGACAACATTCGGCCCTACATTCAGGGGGACGGCGGGGACATCGAACTCATCGACGTCGCCGATGGCGTCGTCCAAATCCGTTTGGCCGGGGCCTGCGTTGGGTGCATGCACTCGATGATGACCCTACAGGTCGGGATCGAACGGATGCTCAAGGAAGCGCTGCCTGATATCAAGTCCGTTGAGGCGATGCCCTTCTAGAACCGATCGCTGATTATCCAGTTACGAGAGGCTCCCCGCAGGACGGGGAGCCTTTTTTGCTATGCTGGAGCTGGAATGTCGACACAGTGGACGCACATCCTCAAGAAGATCGACGACTACCGCTGGGAGATCCCGACGTCGTATAAACTCGGGATGCGCGTGCCCGGGCTGGTGTTTGCGGATGAGCGCATGCTGGCACAAATTGTCGAAGAGCAGGCTCTCGACCAGGTCGCGAACGTCGCCACGCTGCCGGGGATCGTCCAGTACTCACTCGCCATGCCGGATATTCACTGGGGGTACGGTTTCCCCGTCGGGGGAGTGGCGGCATTTGACTTGGAGCGGGGTGTCATCAGTCCTGGGGGTGTCGGTTTCGATATCAGCTGCGGCGTCCGCGTGGTCCGAACCGCACTGGAGGAAGCGCAGGTCAGAGAAAAGTTACAGGTCCTGGTCGACGCGCTCTTCACTAGCGTCCCCTCTGGGGTGGGCTCAGTCGGACGCCTCAAGGTGGGCATGGGCGAGATCAACGACGTGCTCACAAGCGGCGCCAAGTGGGCCGTGAAGAAGGGTTATGGATGGCCGCAGGACCTGGAGGCCATCGAGTCGGGCGGCGCACTGCCGACGGCCGATCCGGAGGCCGTCAGCGACGCTGCCAAAAAGCGCGGGCGCGGTCAAGTGGGCACGCTGGGCTCGGGCAATCACTTTCTCGAAGTGCAGGTGGTGGACGAGATCTACGACCCGCATGCCGCCGAAGTGATGGGCCTCGGGCCGGTGGGCCACGTCGTCGTTTTCGTCCACGTCGGGTCGCGCGGCTTGGGCCATCAAGTTTGCACCGACCATCTGAAGACCGCCGAGCACTCTGCCCGCGAGAACGGCATCACGCTGGTGGACCGGCAACTGGCCTCCATGCCGTTTCAGTCTCCTGAAGGGCAGCGGTATGTCGGCGCCATGAACGCCGCCGCGAACTTCGCCTGGGCGAACCGGCAGATGATCACGCACTGGGTCCGCGAGGTCTTTAGCCGGGTGTTTGAGCAGAGCCCAGAAGCCCTCGAGATGGACCTGGTGTACGACGTCTCCCACAATATTGCGAAGATTGAGGAGTACGAGGTGGACGGGAAGCTGCAGCCGCTCGTCGTGCATCGGAAAGGCGCGACGCGCGCCTTTCCTCCCGGCCATCCCGAGCTCCCGGAGCGGTACCGCGCCATCGGCCAGCCAGTCCTGATTCCCGGGGATATGGGCCGCTACTCGTTTATTGCGGTGGGCACGGAGGATGCGATGCGCCTTTCGTTCGGATCCACCTGTCATGGCGCTGGAAGGGTGATGGGCCGCAAGCAGGCCGTCCGCGCCCTAGCCGGTGTGGACGTCGCCGAGGGCTTGCGCAAGCAGGGCATCCTGGTCCGTGCTCAAGACAGAGGCCTCCTCGCAGAGGAAGCCTCAGCGGCATACAAAGATGTAGCGAACGTGGTCGACATCTGCCACGCCGCCGGCATTAGCCGCCGCGTCGCCCGTACCCGGCCGATTGGCGTCGTCAAAGGCTGACGCCTGGCGACAAACTGCAGTACGGCACCGAAAGTTCTGGGGAGGATCATGTGGGAGAGCGCGACACCGCTGCCGTAGCGGAGTTTCCCCTCAAAGGGATCTGGTTCTATGACCGGTACACTGCCTCCGAAGTGCACGCGCACCGGTGCGGTGCTGTCATCGCCCGGGCCCAGACCGCGTATCAAGAGGTCGTCATTCAGCAGTTTGACCACCTCGGCCGCTGTCTGCTGGTCGACGGCAAGATCCAGTCGGCCGAAGTCGACGAGTATATTTACCACGAACTCCTGGTGCACCCGGCGATGATCACCCACCCCCAGCCACGGCGCGTGCTTGTGTGTGGGGGCGGAGAGGGGGCCCCACTGCGCGAGATCCTCCGTTACCGCAGCGTCGAATCCGTGACCATGGTCGATATCGATCGTGAACTCGTGGATCTGTGCCGGGAGCACCTGCCTTCATGGCATGCGGGGGCGTTCGATGATCCGAGGGTGAACGTCCACTATGGCGATGCGCGTGCGTTTGTGGAACACACAAGCGAGCGATTCGATATCGTCATCAACGACATCACCGATCCCATTGAGGGCGGACCGAGCAAGCTGCTCTTCACGCGGGAATTCTACACCGCCGTCGCTCGCATCCTCGAGCCCGCGGGGACGTTCGTGACGCAGGCCATCGGTGTGCACTACGATTCTGGGGATCGGCTGCATGCGGCGATTCACCACACCCTGCGCGCGGTCTTCCCGCACGTGCGATCCTACTGCGACTTTGTGATGTCGTTTGACTATCCTTGGGCATTCGTGGCGGGAGCCCGCCAGCCGCTGTGGGACGGGTGGGGGCCGGAGGAAATCGAACGCCGGCTGCGCGAACGCGGCCTGCAGCTGCGCTTTTACGATGGAGAGACCCATACGCGCGTGACGAGTCTGCCCAAACCCTTGCGGAAGCTCATTAACGAGCAACGCACGATCATCAGCGATCAGGCGCCGCTGGTCGTCGAGTGAGAGCGGATCTAGCGGGTCTAATGGGTGGGCGCCAGCAGGTTGCGAGGGACCCGAGGTGCGGATAGAACTCGATGATGCTCAGCGTTCGATTCAGCAGACTGTGCGCGAGTTCGCCGCGGCGGAACTCCGCCCCCAGGCCTCGGCGTGGGATCGAGCCGGGACGTTTCCGCAAGCGATTGTCCCCAAACTCGCTGCCTTAGGGCTGTTTGGACTAACGGTCCCGCAGGAGTGGGGTGGGGCGGGGCTTGATCTTCTCACCGCGGTGCTGGCGATCGAGGCGATTGCCTGGGGCGATGCGTCCATCGGTCTGACAATCGCCTCGCATAACTCGCTGTGCACCGGTCACATCCTCCAGTTCGGCAGTCCGGCCCAAAAACGGAAGTATCTTCCTCGCCTAGCCAATGGGTCGGCGCTCGGCGCGTGGTGTCTCACTGAGCCTGGCGCGGGAAGTGATGCCGCCGCAATCCAAACTCGCGCCATTCGCCGAGGAACAGACTGGGTGCTGAACGGGTTCAAGGTGTTCGTCACGCAGGGGAGCGTGGCTGGCGTCTACGTGGTCATGGCACGCACGAACCCTCAGTCGGGTCACAGGGGGATCTCCGCATTTATTGTGGACCGGGACGCCCCCGGACGACGGGCCGGCAAGAAGGAAGATAAATTAGGTGTGCGGGCCAGCGACACGGCGGAAGTCATCTTTGAGGACTGTACAATTACCGCCGATTCCTTGATCGCCCCTGAGGGCGAGGGGTTTCACCAAGCCCTCAGCGTGCTCGAGCGGGGGCGGATCGGCATCGGCGCCCTCGCGGTCGGAATCGGCCGTGCCGCGCTGGAAGACAGTATCCGCTACGCATCGCAGCGCAAGGCATTTGGCAAATCCCTGACGGAACATCAGGCTATCCAGTTCATGCTTGCCGACATGGCGACCGAACTCGACGCCGCCTGGCTGCTTGTTCTCCGTGCCGCACAGCTAGCAGACCTCGGCCAACCGTTTCGCCGCGAAGCCGCGATGGCTAAGTTATATGCCTCCGAAGCGGCGGCCCGCGCGACTGCGAAGGCCGTGCAGATTCATGGCGGCTATGGACTCATCAAGGAGTATTCGGTCGAACGCTACTACCGCGACGTCAAGCTCACGGAGATCGGCGAGGGCACGTCCGAGATTCAACGTGTGATCATCGCCAAGTCCCTGTTAGAAGCACACCAGTCGGAGTAGGATATATGACGAAGACGGAGGCTTGCTGCTGCCGGTGATGTCCGTGTCGAGGACCGCGTCCCGAGCACATCCATTCTTGGCGAGGTTGGATCAAGGCGTCATGGTAGCTGACGGCGCCATGGGGACCGTGCTGTATGCGCGCGGGGTGCCATTTGATCAGTGTTTCGATGAGCTGAACCTCAGCCGGCCTGAGCTGATCCGCCAGATCCACGTGGACTACATCGCCAGCGGGGCCGAGTTGATTGAAACGAACACCTTCGGCGCAAATCGGTTCAAGCTCGCTTCACACAACCTCGCGCACCGCCTCGCCGAGATCAACCGCGCGGGCGCTGCCGTGGCCCGGGAAGCCGCCGAGGCGAGCGGGCGCAGCGTCTTCGTCGCCGGCTCGATGGGCCCCATTGGGCGCCCGATTGCCCCCCTGGGCTCTGTGGCACCCGAGGAGGTCCGCGAAAGTTTCGCGGAGCAAGCCGCGGCCTTGGTCGATGGCGGAGCCGATGTCCTCATCTTGGAGACGTTTTCTGATCTGGGAGAACTTTTGGAGGTCATCTCCGGCGTGCGGTCGGCGGTCACGGTCCCGATAATTGCCCAGATGACCTTTACGCAAGAAGGCAAGACGCTGCTGGGACACACCCCTCAAGAAATCGCGAGGACCCTGGTGCAGTTGGGCGTGGAGGTGGTCGGGGCGAACTGCAGCGTAGGCCCCCAGGGCATCCTGGAGGTCATGCAACAAATGGCCGCCGAGGTGCCCGACGCCCGCCTATCGGCGATGCCGAATGCCGGTTTCCCCGCGTACGTCGGGGGTCGGTATATCTACTTCTCGACTCCGGCGTATATCGCAGACCACGCCCGCCAGCTGGCCGCCCTCGGTGTCCGGCTGATCGGGGGGTGCTGCGGAACCACTCCCGAGCACATCGCTGCGATCAGGGCAGCACTCGCCCAGGCAGTGCCATCCGAGCGCGTCGTGATCGAGTCTGCTAGCACCCCCTCACCACGTCCGTCCTCCGAGCCTGCGGTGACCACCACCGCGCCGGAAGCGGGCACTCTGGCCCACAAATTAGGCAGACACTTCGTAATCACTGTCGAGATTGACCCGCCCCGGGGGGTCACCGACCGCCGCGAGCTGGATGGATGCCGTCGGCTCAAAGAATCCGGGGTCGACACCATCGATGTGGCTGACAATCCCATGGCGCGGCTGCGCATGAGCCCGTGGGCGATGTGCTCCCGCATCCAGTCGGAAGTCGGGATGGAGACCATTCTGCACTTCACGACGCGGGACCGGAACCTGATGCGCTTGCAATCCGACCTGCTGGCCGTCCACGCTGTGGGCGTGCGCAACGTCTTGGTGTTGCGCGGGGATCCCCCACAGGCAGGTGACTACCCTGCGGCTACGGCCGTGTCGGATGTGAAGCCCTCCGGGCTGGTGCGGCTCATCAAGGACTTCAACCAGGGCCGCGACGTGGCCGGAAACCCCATCGGCGCGCCGACTGCGTTTACCGTGGGAGTCGCACTCAACCTCGCCGCCCAAGACCTGGACAAGGAAGCGCGGATGCTGGAACGCAAGGTTGCCGCGGGAGCAGACTTCGTATGCTCGATGCCAATCTACGAGCCCGAGGCACTGGACAGGTTTGCGAAGGTGGCAGGGGGCGTGCCGCTGCCCATTCTCGTCGGCGTGCTGCCGCTAGTGAGTTCCCGCCATGCGGAGTTCTTGCACAACGAGCTTCCAGGCTTTGCCGTGCCGGGTTGGGTGCGAGATAGAATGCGCACATCCCCGGATAGCCGGCAAGAAGGGATCCGCCTCGCGCATGAGCTGCTGGAGGCGATTCGAGCGCGCGTGGGCGGTGTTTACCTGATCCCCTCTTTTGGCCGCTTCGATGCCGTCCTCGAACTCGTCCGCCTGGCCCGGACTCCGGTGAAGGCCTAACTTGCGCGCCTCGGGGTGAGGTTTTACACTTGACGGGTACGCAGGGAAGAACAACGTAGGACGGCACGACAGATCTCAAGGGACGCCTGGGTCCGGACGGATTCTGGGCGCCAGACGTCTGTGGAGGATCTCGCGGTGATTTCGACTGTCATCGGCAACTACCCTAAGATTCCCGACATGCCCAACCCGGGCAAGTGGCGCAGTGGGGTCGAGAAGCTGCAGAAGGGGCAGATCACCGAGGCGGAATTCCATCAGATTGAAGACGAGGTTACCCTGGAGGCGATCCGCGATCAACTGGATGCCGGGGTGGACCTCCTGACCGACGGCCAGATCCGGTGGGAGGATGGGCAGACCTACTTCGCCCGACGCCTGCGCGGATTTTCCATCAACGGTTTGCAGCGCTACTTCGATACGAACATCTACTTCCGAGAGCCGGTGGCCGAAGCAGAAGTAGCGTGGGAGACGCCGATTGCCGTGCGCGACTTCGAGTTCGCCCGGCAGAACAGTCCTCGGCCCGTTAAGGCGGTCGTCACGGGTCCGTTCACCCTGGCTTGGCTTGGCCGGACTACACACTACCGCTCCCCGCGCGATTTTGCCCTCGCCCTGGCGCGAGCCCTGAACCACGAACTCCGCGCGCTGCAGGGAGCGGGGGCGACCGTCATCCAGGTCGATGAGCCGGCGCTATGCGTGCCTTCCGTCGACTATCCGCTCTTTGCCGACGCGATGCGCGCACTCACGGAGGGTGTCACAGCGCAGAAGGTGTTGGCCACCTATTTCGGCGATGTGGGCGGGGTGTACCCCCAGATCCTGGAGTTGCCCTTTGACGTCATTGGGTTAGATTTTGTCGCAGGCTACCGTAACTGGGACGTCATCCGCCGCGCGCCGTTTTCCAAGGGATTGATGTGCGGGATTCTGGATGCGCGCAACACGCGCCTGGAGACGGTAGACGAGATGTTGACCGCCATCCGGCGTATTAGCGCCGTCGTCCCGCCCGACCGCCTGATGGTGGCCCCCAGTGCGGGGTTGGAATTTTTGCCTCGCGGCGTGGCACGGCGGAAACTCCAGCGGCTAGTGGAAGGGACCCGCGCGGCCGCCGCGGCATTAAAAGGAGCCCCGGCATGAGCTTGCCCCTCCTCCCCACGACAGCCGTTGGGAGTTATCCCAAGCCTGAGTACCTGCTCGAGGCGAGACGGAAGTTCCTCCGCAAGCAGATCTCCAAGGAGGAGCTCACCGCCCTGGAGCGGCGTGCGACCGCCGAGTGGGTGAAGATCCAAGAAGACCTCGATCTCGATCTGCTGGTGGACGGCGAGCAGTACCGCGGGGACATGGTGGCGTACTTCGCCGATGAGATGGACGGCTTTGCGATTGCCGGCTTGGTGCGTTCCTATGGGAACCGGTACTACCCCAAACCCGTCGTCACGGGTCCCGTGGGCCGCCGGCACCCGGTCACGGTCGAGTGGTTCAAGTACGCGCAATCACTGACCCTGCGGCCCGTGAAGGGGATGCTGACGGGTCCGTACACAATCGCGGAGTGGTCGTTTAACGAGTACTACCCGACCCGCCGCGCGCTGGTCTTAGAACTTGCTCGGGCGATCCATGACGAAGTCGGCGACCTCGAACGCGCGGGCGCGCGCTACATCCAGATCGATGAGCCGGCCATTCACACGCGACCCGCCGAGGATTTCGAGCTGGCCGTCGAGGCGATGGCCATCGTCACCTCCGGCATCAAGGCTTATACCGTGAGCCACATCTGCTATGGCGATGTGCCGAAAGTCTACCCCGCGATGCTGCGCCTGGCCGTCAATCAGCTCGACCTGGCTCTGAAGAACGAGGAGTTTGCGCTTCTGGAGACCTTCAGGCAGCAGCCCTTTACCAAAGACATCGGCTTGGGCGTGGTGGACGCCCACTCGCACCGCGTCGAATCAATCGAGGAGATTGCCGACGGCATCCGCAAGACGCTCAAGGTGATTCCTGTACAGCAGGTCTACGTGTCGCCCGACTGCGGTTTGAAGACGCGGGCCGTTGACGAGACGGTAGGCAAACTGAAGAACATGGTCCTGGCGACGAAGCTCGTGCGTAGTGAACTCGCTAGCGCGCGGGGGAGACCGGCCGGCGTCGCGGGCTAAAGGCGGGGGTGGAGGGGCATGCGCTGGGTCGCGCCTCGCCCGGCATGCACCGTGTGACACCGCCCACCTCGGCTACCGATCGTCAACCCACGTTCTATGATCCGCATTGAAGGACATCGCATCATCCGCTCTCCCATCCAGAAAGTGTTCCAGATGGTCAGCCATCTGGACAGCCAGCCGCGGGTCACCGGGTTGTGGATGTCGGCCGACCTGGTCGAACGCAAGGCCAACACCCTGACCGTGCACTACCGCGGGTACTTTGGGGGGATGCCCATGGAGTCGATTCAGCGGGCGACGCTGATTCCGAACCAGCGCATCGAGTTCCGCCAGACCCGCGGCGCGTTGAAGGCCTTCCGCGGCGAGTACGTGCTCAAGTCGATCGACGGCGACACGGACCTGAGCCTCAGCGTGGAAGCCGAGGTGGGGATACCGCTCATTTCCGACAACTCCGCTCGCCTCGTACTCCAGGGGTTTGTCGAAAATACGTTGTCGAAGTTTAAGTTCACAGCCGAACGCGACCTCCCGCGCGTCGTCGGCGCCCGACGTCCTAAAGAAAAGGCGGCGGCAACTACAGAATCGGCACCGGCCTTGGCGGATGCGCTGAGTGAACTGCCGCCAACGGAGGAGCCTGCGCCGCCCGAGCCTGCCCCGCTGCCTGTGCAGCCGCGCCCGCAACAGCCACAACAAAGTCCAGGTGCGGCCGCTCCGGGTGGTGTTGTCCCGGGTCAAGGAAAGCGACGTAGGCGCCGCCGCCGGCGTCGGCGAGGTGGGGAGATGCGGTCCCCTCAGGGGGCCCCACGCCCAGGGACGAGTCCGGGGTCGGGACCTGCACCGGGATCGGGGAGCGGATAATGGAGTGGGCGGTCGGGCCCGCGCCCTTTCGGCCCGTCCGTAATCACGTTGTTGCGTTACGGAGGTATTAGCGTGTCACCTAAGATGCCGATCCCTGTACAGGTCGGCAACGTCACAGACAAGCAGCTGACGATCACGTGGTCCGACGGCCATCGGTCGAACTATTCGTGGCAGAATCTGCGGATCAACTGCCCATGCGCGGCCTGCAAGGGGGAGTTCGGCTACCGGCCGCCGCGCCTGACGGCGCAGAACATCCCCCCGACAATCCGTGCCATGAGTATGGGCCGCGTGGGCGCCTACGCGTTACGCTTTTCGTGGTCTGATAATCACGACACTGGCCTCTACACTTTCAACGTGCTCCGCCATGAGTTGTGCGAGTGTGAGGAGTGCGTGCGAAGCCGCAGCGCCTAGGCCCCTCTTCTGATTGACCCTCTGCGCAGTGAATCTCCAGGACCTCCTCGAGATCCAGGGAAAGTGGCGATAAGAGGCTAATCGGCGAGGCGCTTTAGTGCTCGCTCGTGCCGCCTAGTCACAGATTCCAGCTTTCTGCGAAAGAGCTTCCCTCGCTTCACGTCGCGGGCCGGTGTGACCACCAGGCACTTGCCATCGGTTGTCAGGGAGAGGGGGTATTCGCGCTGATGTCGAGGAGCTCAAGGATCCCGCTGTCAGTCACCAGGGCGAGGCTATTTCCATGCTTGGTCAGCCGCTTGATCATGTGGGGGCCTCTCAGGACTTGTTGTTATGGCGATGCGTCCCCTTTGTTACAACAATTTATCACCGAGGTCAAAGGCCTTTATCGTCCGTGAAACTCCACTGACCCCGGGTGCTTTGCTCAATCCAACCGATCGAGAAACTGTCGTGGAGACATGATAGGAATGCCCTCGAATACCTTCAAGGCCAGGAGGTGCCGATCTCCTGATACTATGGCATCTGCCTTGCTCACTGCGGCTGCTTCCAGCACACGGTTATCTTCGGGATCGCCGGTGATGAGCCTCAGCGTACGATCCGGCTCGACCACGATGCCGGCCCGGCGCACCAGAGTTTCCGCCAGGTAGAGGGCATCGTCACCGAACTCGAACTTCTCACGCAGCACCCGTCGAAGTTCGGTAATCAAAGGAGGAGAGAGAATAAGCTGGAGCCGCCGAGCAGCAGCGAGCGCTATGATCTCGCCTGGGGGTCCACCAAACACGATGCCCGACACCAATACGTTTGTGTCGGGTACCACGCGCATCAGCGGGAGGAGGGTTGCGTGCGTACCTCGGAGATCAAACGTTCAACGTCGCGAGGGTGCAGATCGAGGCGTCTGGCCTGCCGGCGTCCATAGGTCTGTAGCTGCCGCCACTGCTCCCACCAGTCAAGGTAGGCAAGCGCTGCGGCCCGGAGCACTTCGCTGCGTGAACGAGCCTCCTCCCGCGCCCGCCGATCCAGCGCTTTCACTAATTGATTGGGAAGCGAAATGTTGAAAGTGCGAGTTCTCATGGTATATAGATCATACAATGATTGTATGTACATTTCAACCTCCACGGCAAAGTGGCGCTGTGACTAGTGGAGGATCCGGTTGCTCGCGCTTTCGCAGTGTACTTCCGCCGGTACGGCGGAAGATATCCCGTTGTTCACCAGGCCAAAACCGTTCTGGGTGGGCGGTCAATCGAGAGTAACTCGGCGCTGGTTGAGGCCATGTTCACCGCAGAGCTCGACAGTTTGGTCCTGACCTCGGGGCACGACCTCCGTGCACTGCGCTTCCCGCTGGCGGTCGACGTCGCGGTTGCTGGCGACACATACACCTCGCTCTCTGGAAAAGACCGGATGCTGAAAGCAGGCGATATGATCGTGCGAGACCCGGAAGGCATCATTGCTTCTGTTGCATACGGCCCTGACGACCGCACGCGGCTTCGTCCGGATACCGACGCCGCGCTTTTCGGCGCCTGGTGCCCCGTGGGGATCGCCCCGATGATCGTGGAGGCCCATTTGGAGAAGCTCGCCACACTTTTACGGCGGGAGTGGCCCGCATCTGCCGTTGAGCCCGTGCGGTTAGTGCAGTAACGGAGGCGGGACGAACTTGCCCAGCACGCGCGGTCCGCGTGCCCCCGTGGCGGCCGGCACATTTGTGGGTACCCCCGCGACTGCGTCAGAGGCGAGTAGGGCGATCAACATCGCCTCTTTCAGCTTCCCGTTGATGCCGAGTTCCTCGCAAGTCCGCACGGGGATACCCAGGGCGGCAGCGATGCGCTGCCGCAAGAACCCGTTGTAGGATCCTCCGCCCGACAGCACGACTTCGTGAAGCATTCCGCGCGGCAGCAAGAACTCTCGATAGGCCGCGACGATCGAGTCCGCGGTCAACGCGGATACGGTCGCGACGGTGTCGTCGGCTGACAAACGGCGCGATCGAGCCTCGCTGAGCAATCGCTGGGCAAACGGAGATCCGTAGATCTCCCGTCCCGTGGTCTTGGGGGGTTTCTGGTGCAGGTAAGGGTCGGCCAGCAACTGCCCGAGCCACTCGCGTGAGATGCGGCCTCGGGCGGCGATAGCGCCGTCCTGATCAAACGAGTGCTGGCCCCCTGTCACCTCTGACACGACCGCGTCGATCACCAAGTTGCCCGGCCCGGTATCGAAGGCCAGCACGTCCTCGGGTCCGCATCCGTCCGGCTTGCGGGCGGGCAGGTAGGTAACATTCCCGATGCCGCCGATATTTTGTGCTGCGCGCGTCAGGGTGGGATGCCGGAACACGACCAGATCGAAGTAGGACGCGAGCGGCGCCCCCTGGCCTCCGGCGGCCATGTCGGCGACCCTGAAGTCAGCAACCACCGGTAGGCCCGTGCGTTCGGCAATCACGGCGGGTTCGCCAATCTGAAGCGTGGACCCGTGGGGAGCCGGGATGTGCCAGATCGTCTGCCCGTGCGAGCCGATCAGGTCCACCTCCGCGGCTGGCACCCCCGCCTGCGCAATCACAGTGAGGGCGGCCTCGGCGAAGAGGCCGCCCAAGTGGAAATTGAACGCGGTGATCCGATCCACCGTGGCGGTAGACGGATCGAACATCCGGAACAGTTCGTCGCGGTCAGAGGGGCGAAACGGGACGGTGAGTCCGGCAATCAGCCGCAGACGCGCGCGGAGCCCGACTCCCGACACTTCGACCAAGGCGGCATCAATCCCATCAGCCGAGGTGCCAGAGATCAATCCGACGACCCGCCGCACCGACCGCTGCGCGAGGTCAGCGAGGCGCTGCATCGTGTCCTCCTCCTAGCGCCTTGTGAACATGTCCTCCGGCGAGCTGTAATCGGGCTTCTGCCGTCGCCCGGTCGGTTTTCCCGAGCGCCATCACGATTGCGACTTTCACCTGGCCTCCGGCTTGGTCCAGCAGCTTCGCGCTCTCAGGGATACTGAGCCCGGTCGCCGCGGCGATAATCCGGTGCGCGCGGGCGACGAGCTTGCGGTTGCGCGGGGCCAGATCCACCATGAGGTTACTGTAGACCTTGCCCCGCAGGATCATCGCCGCCGTGCTGAGCATGTTGAGGACGAGTTTCTGTGATGTGCCCGCCTTCATGCGCGTGGACCCTGTGAGGACCTCGGGGCCCACTAGCGGCGTGATCGCGATCTGGGAGGCCGCGGAGAGCGGGGAACCCGGGACGTTACTCACACCAATGACCGTGGCGCCGCGCCGCTTCGCCTCGGCCACCGCGCCCAAAACAAACGGAGTCACCCCGCTGGCTGCGAGCCCTACAACGACATCCGTGTGAGCACAGCTTAACGAGGTGATCTCTGCGGCCCCCGCGTTCGCATCGTCTTCGACTTCCGCCGCTGAGTCAATGGTGGCTGCGACCCCGCCGGCAACGACCGGTCGGATGATGCTCGGATCCACGCCAAATGTCGGCGCCCACTCGAGCGCATCGAGCAGCCCGATGCGGCCGCTGGTGCCCGCTCCGACGTAAATGACACGGCCCCCGGCTTCAAGCGAGCGAACAATCGCTCGCACTGCATCTGCGATGTGGGGGATTTCAGCCCCGACCGCTTCCGGAACGTGGCGATCTTCCTGATTGATCAGGCGTAGGATGTCATCGACCGAGCGCCGGTCGAGATCGTGAGACCGAGGATTGCGCTGCTCGGTCGGCAATGCCCCGTAGTCGATCGGCGTGTGGCCTTTGTCGGGATGCACAGCAGGCACCTCACCTTCGTCATTTGTCGAGTGCATCCAGTACCGCATCGTGGAACACGGGCCGGAACTCGACGATCGCATTGGATTCTGCTGATGGATGGATGCGGTTAGTGAGCAGGACGATCACGACCTCGCGCGAGGGATCGATCAGCATGGAGGTACCGGTGAACCCCGTGTGACCAAACGCTCCTGCCGATGCCCGCTGTCCGAACCACGGCTGCGAAACGGCCCACCCCAGCCCTCGCCCGCCCCCCGCGAGCCCGTGGGTCTGGTCGATTGTGGCGTCGGCGATCAGGGTCGCGGGCAGGATTCGACATCGGTTGAGGACGCCGCCGTGCAGCAGCATCTGGCCGATCCGAGCGACGTCATGAGCCGTTCCAAACAATCCCGCGTGCCCAGCGACTCCGTCACCCACATAATACGCGTTGCCGTCGTCGACCTCACCGCACAGGAGATGGGTCCGCCAGCGAAAACCGTCGGGTAGCCCCTGCTCGGCAGCACGCGCCCGCTCATAGGCATTCCCCACCTCAGTCGCAGCGCATCGCCGCCGCCAGGACGTCGGCGGGCGAAACCTTAGAGTGCGCAGGCCAAGCGGATGGGCGATGTGGTGCTTCGTGTGCACTTCTAGGGCCTCGCTACCAAGGAGGGCGACCAGATGCCCGAGCACGATGAAGCCGAGATCGCTGTACTCCACCTTGGCGCCTGGCGATGC
>Ga0209283_10000095_pt1 | contig 38933 bp, 35 predicted proteins | sample CZO8metaG_2_FD_188354 | JGI IMG/M metagenome (GOLD analysis project Ga0209283, IMG submission 188354) | Vadose zone soil microbial communities from the Eel River Critical Zone Observatory, Northern California, USA - CZOApr15con2H1.8 metaG... | ecosystem: Environmental > Terrestrial > Soil >...
CCAAAAAAAAAGTGCTGATCACGGCGGGACCGACCTATGAGCCGATCGACACGGTGCGCGGGGTCACCAACCAGAGCTCGGGCAAGATGGGCTACGCGGTCGCGCAAGCCGCGCTGGAAGCTGGGGCGGAGGTGACGCTCGTCTCCGGGGCCACTGCGCTCGCTGCTCCGGCGGGCGTGGAGCGGGTGGACGTGACGACCGCGCGCGACATGCACAAGGCGGTGATGGCGCGGGCGAAACAGGCCGACGTGTTCATCTCGGTCGCCGCGGTCGCCGACTATCATCCGGTCGATCCCAAGCCGCACAAGATCAAGCGCGGCAACGGTAACCTCAACGTCGAGCTCGCGCCCAACCCCGACATCCTCGGCGAGGTCGCGGCGCTCCCGAAGGGGCCGTTCTGCGTCGGCTTCGCCGCCGAGACCGAAGACCTGAAGGCGAACGCGCAGGCGAAGCGCAAGAAAAAGGGAATCCCGCTCCTCGCCGCGAACCTCGCGCACGAGACTTTCGGCAAGGACACCAACGCGCTCACGCTCTTCGACGAGGACGGCGTGCACGAGCTGCCGCTCGCGCCCAAGATCGTGCTCGCGCGCCAACTGGTCGAGCACATCGCGAAGATGCTGCCACGGCGCTAGGCGGCTCTTCGTTTGAAGACTCTCGACGTAAAGATCCTCGACCCGCGGCTGCGCGAGACGCTGCCGCAGTACTCCACCGCGGGCGCGGCGGGCCTCGACCTCCGGGCTTGCATCCATTCGCCGATCACGCTCGCCCCCGGGGCGGCGGAGCTCGTGCCGAGCGGTATCGCCATCCACCTCTCCGATCCCGGGCTCGCCGCGATCGTGCTGCCGCGCTCCGGGCTCGGGCACAAGCACGGCATCGTGCTCGGGAACCTGGTGGGCCTGATCGACTCGGACTACCAGGGGCAGGTGATGGTCTCGGTGTGGAACCGGTCGAAAGAGGCGTTCACGATCAACCCCATGGACCGCATCGCGCAGCTCGTCGTCGTGCCGGTCGTGCAGGTGAAGCTGAACATGGTCGAAGAATTTTCCGCCAGCGAGCGCGGCGCGGGAGGCTTCGGGAGCACTGGAAAATCCTGAACAGCCCCACCTTAACGTTCCAAGGCAGATCCTGTATAGTTGCACAGTAGGCGCCGGTATGCTTCCGCAAGACTTCCATCCCATCCTTCAGCGCTGGTGGGAAACGCGCTTCAGCGAGCCCATGGACGGCGGCACGCGCGTGCTTCCCCCCACCGAGGCGCAGCTCGAGGGCTGGCGCTCGATCCGCGCGGGTAGCCATACGCTGATCGCCGCGCCCACCGGCTCGGGCAAGACGCTCGCCGCCTTCCTCACTTCGATCGACCAACTGCTGCGCGAGAGCCTCGAGACAGGCGAATTGCCGGACGAGGTGCGCGTCGTCTACGTCTCGCCGCTCAAGGCGCTCTCCGCCGACATCCACAAGAACCTCGCCGAGCCGCGCCGCGAGATGCGGCGCATCGCCGAGGAGTTGGGCTCCGCGCCGGTCGGGATCACCGCCGCGGTGAGGAGCGGGGACACCCCGCAGGCGGAGCGCGCGGCGATGCTGCGCACGCCGCCACACATCCTCGTGACGACGCCCGAGTCACTCTATCTCTTGCTTACCTCCGAGCGCTCGCGCGAGATGCTCAAGACGGCGCGCACGGTCATCGTCGACGAGATCCACGCCGTGCTCGAATCGCGGCGCGGCGCGCACCTCGCGCTGTCGCTCGAGCGCCTCGATCACGTCTGCGGGCGGCGCCTGCAGCGCGTCGGGCTCTCGGCCACCCAGAAGCCGATCGAGGAGGTCGCGCAGTTCCTGGTCGGCTCGGACAAATCGGACTGCACCGTCGTCGATCGCGGCCACAAGCGCAACGTCGACCTCGAGATCGAGGTGCCCGGCTCGCCGCTCGAGGCGGTGATGTCCGGCGACGTCTGGCAGGAGACCTACAAGCGCTTGGTCGAGCTGATCGAGTCGCACCGCACCACGCTGATTTTCGTGAACACGCGCCGGCTCTCCGAGCGCATGGCGTTCCAGCTGAGCGAGCGCCTCGGCGCCGAGCACGTCGCCGCGCATCACGGCAGCCTCGCCAAGGAGGTGCGCCTCGACGCGGAAGTGCGGCTGCGCGAAGGCCGGTTGAAGGTGCTGGTCGCCACCGCGTCGCTCGAGCTCGGCATCGACATCGGCCACGTCGATCTCGTCTGCCAGATCTCCTCGCCGCATCGCATCGCGACGCTCCTGCAGCGCGTCGGCCGCTCCGGCCACACGGTGAGCGGCCTGCCCAAGGGCCGCGTTTTCCCGCTCACGCGCGACGACCTGATCGAGTGCGCGGCGATGGTGCGCGCCGTGAAGGACGGCGAGCTCGACCGCGTGCTCATTCCGGACAAGCCGCTCGACGTGCTCGCGCAGCAGATCGTCGCCGAAGCGGCCGCCGAGGAATGGGACGAGGAGGCGCTGTTCGAGCTCTTCCACCGCGCGTACCCGTATCGCAGCCTGGAAAAGAGCGAGTTCGACGAGGTCGTCGCCATGCTCGCGCACGGCTATGCCACGAAGCGCGGCCAGCGCGCGGCGCTGGTGCACTACGACGCCGTGCACCGGAAGCTTCGCGAGCGGCGCGGCTCGCGCATGATCGCGATCATGTCGGGCGGCGCGATCCCGGAGGTGTTCGACTACCGCGTGCGGCTCGAGCCCGAGGGCACGTTCATCGGGACGCTCAACGAGGATTTCGCGATCGAGTCGCTGCCCGGCGACATCTTCCAGTTGGGCAACACGTCGTGGCGCATCCTGCAGATCGGCAACGGCGTCGTGCGCGTCGCCGACGCGCAGGGGCAGCCGCCCTCGATGCCGTTCTGGCTGGGCGAGGCGCCTTCGCGCAGCGACGAGATGAGCGCGGCGGTATCGAGGCTGCGCGCCGCCGCCGATGCTAAGCTTCCCCGGCCCGATCAGCCGCGCAAGCCCGATGAGCTCGACGCGGCGGTCGCGTGGCTCGAGCAGGACTACCGGCTCCCGCGCCAGGCCGCCGAGCAGATCGCGGTGTATCTCGCCGAGGGCAAGCGCGCTCTCGGTGTTGTGCCGACCGCAGAGACCCTCGTGCTCGAGCGCTTCTTCGACGAAGCCGGCGGCATGCAGCTCGTGCTGCATGCGCCGCTCGGCAGCCGCATCAACAAGGCCTGGGGCCTCGCGCTCAGGAAAAAATTCTGCCAGAGCTTCAACTTCGAGCTGCAGGCGGCGGCGACCGAGGAGGCGCTCGTCCTCTCGCTCGGTCCCATGCATTCCTTCGCGCTCGAGGAAGTGTTCCGCTACCTGAATCCGAAGACGGTACGCGAGACGCTGGTGCAGGCGGTGCTCGACTCGCCGATCTTCGAGACGCGCTGGCGCTGGACCACGACGCTCGCGCTGGCCGTCCCGCGCAGCCGCAACGGCGCGCGCCTGCCCGCGCAGATCCAGCGCATGATCGCCGATGAGCTGCTCGCCGCGATCTTTCCCGACGCGGCGGCGTGCCTCGATAACATCCAGGGCGCACGCGAGCTCCCCCGACATCCGCTCGTCGACCAGGCGATCCGCGACTGCCTCGAGCAGGCGATGGACCTGCCGCAGCTCGTGCGCACCCTGCAGCGCGTGTTCGCGGGCGAGATCAAGTGCGTGGCGCGCGACACGCCCGAGCCTTCGGTGTTCTGCAACGAGATCCTGAATTCCGCGGCGTACACGTTTCTGGACGATGCCCCGCTCGAGGAGCGGCGCACCCGCGCAGTCTACGCGCGGCGCACGACCGAGCCGAGAAGCGCCGACGACCTCGGCGCGCTCGACCCCGACGCGATCGAGCGCGTGCGCGAGGAGGCCTGGCCCGCGGCGAACACCGCCGACGAGCTGCACGACGCCTTGCTGCTCGCCGGGTTCATCCGCGCGGAGGAGGAGTCGCCCGGCTGGCGGATGCTCTTCGATGAGCTGGTCGCCGCAGGACGCGCCTGCGACGCCGGCGGTTTTTGGATTTCGGTGGAGCGCTTCGACGAGCTGAACGCCGTCGTTCCTCAATCCACGATACCGGCGATCCCCGAGCGCCTGCGCAAGTCGTGGACGCGCGAAAACGCAGCGCGGGAGCTCATTCGCGGGCGAACCGAGGTGCTCGCGCCGGTGACCGCGCGCGGGTTCGCCGGTTCGCTAGGGCTTGCCGACGCCGCCCTCATCGACGGCGCGCTGCTTGCGCTGGAAAACGAAGGCAAACTGCTGCGCGGCAGGTTTACACCGGGCGCGACCGAACTCGAATGGTGCGACCGCAGGCTCCTTGCTCGGATTCACCGCTACACGCTCAACCGGCTGCGCGCCGAGATCGAGCCGGTCAGCGCGGCCGATTTCATGCGTTTCCTCCTGCACTGGCAGCACGCCGCGGGCGAAACGCAGGTGAAGGGCGTCGAGGGCCTCGCCGCGGTGATCGAGCAGCTCGACGGCTACGAGGTTCCGGCCGGCGCCTGGGAGCACGAGGTGCTCGCCGCCCGGGTGCAGGATTATGAGCCCGATTTCATCGACCGGCTTTGCCTCTCGGGCCGCGTGGCCTGGGGCCGGCTCTCTCCTGCAAACGGTTCGGGCAAGGCGCCGCTGCGCAGCTCGCCGATCGCGCTGATGCTGCGCGAGCACGCGGGGCTGTGGCGCGCCGCCGCCGAACCGGAGGCCGGCGAGCTGAGCTCGGAAGCGAGCGCCGTATACGAGATGCTGCGCTCGCGCGGCGCGTCGTTTTTCCACGAGATCGTGTCCGCCACGGGACAGCTGCGCACGCAGGCCGAGCGCTCGCTCGGCGAGCTCGCGGGCTCGGGCCTCGTCACCGCCGACAGCTTCGGAGGCCTGCGCGCGCTGCTCGCGCCCTCCGACAAGCACCAGAGGCGCTCGCGCCGCCGCCGCCCCGCTTATGAGGTGGACACCGCCGGACGCTGGGCGCTGCTCCGGGGCGATGCGGCGGTCGACGATGGTAAGCGCGTCGAGGAGATCGCGCGCGCGTTGCTCAGCCGCTACGGCGTCGTTTTCCGCGCGCTGCTTGCACGCGAGTCGCGGCTGCCGACTTGGCGGGAGCTCGCGGCGGTGTACCGGCGTCTCGAGGCGCGCGGCGAGATCCGCGGCGGACGCTTCGTCTCGGGTTTCGGGGGCGAGCAGTTCGCGCTGGCTGATGCGGTCGGCCGGCTGCGCGCCGTGAGGAAGTTGGACAAGGGCGGCGAGCTCGTCGCGCTCTCCGGCGCCGATCCGCTCAATCTCGTCGGCATCGTGACCCCGGAAGCGCGCGTCGCGGGTGTCACGCCGAACCGGGTGCTGTTCCGCGACGGCCTCGCGATCGCAGCGCTCGAAGGCGGCGAACTGCGCCGCCTCACTGCTTCGGAATTCGACGACGATGCCCTGAAGACGCTCTTCTGGCGCCGCTCGAGCGCGCTCGGCTTTACGCCGAGGGGACTCTCCGAAGCGAGCCGCAAGCGCTGGCTCGCGCGCAAGAGCCTCATGGGCGCGGGGGAGGATCCGTCCGAAACGGGCCGGGTCCCGCAGCTCTCGGGGATGCCGAAAGGGCGATGAGCCCCGCGATCAAGCCGCTGTCCCCCGCGATCGGCGCGGAAGTTTCGGAGATCGATTTGCGCAGCATCGGCAGCTCGGACGCCGAAACGCTGAGGCAGGCGTGGCTCGAGCACCACGTCGTAGTGGTGCGCGGCCAGAAGCTGTCCGAGGATGAGCTGGTGGCTTTCGGCGCCTGCTTCGGCAGGATCGAGAAGGCGCGGAAGCTCAGCCCGCTCGCGTCGCGGCAGGAAATCATGGTGATTTCCAATATCCGCCGAGATGGTACGCTCCTAGGCGCGCTGCCCGACGGCGAGATGGCCTGGCACTTCGATCGCATCCACCAGAAAGTGCCGAACAAGGCGGGCGTGCTGTACGCGGTGGAGATCCCCTCGCACGGAGGCGAGACCCGCTTCGCAAGCATGTGCCGCGCGTACGAAATGCTTCCCGAAGCGACCCAAGCGAGGCTCCCCGGACTGACGGCGCTGAGCACCTATCAATACGGGCAGACCCAGGCGGAGAAGAAGCAGCTGTCGGAGGACGCTCCCTCGGCTGTGCATCCTGTCGTCAGGACGATTCCGGAAACCGGACGGAAAGCTCTGTACGTATGCCGGTTGATGACCGACCGGATCATGGAGCTAGCCAAAGAAGAGAGCCGCGCTTTGCTCGCGGAGCTGTTCGATCATGTCGAGCGGCCCGAATTCAGCTACGAGCATGAATGGCGTACGGGTGACGTGCTCATCTGGGACAACCGCTGCGTGATCCATGCACGCAACGACTTCGACGAGCACGAGCGCCGGCTGCTTAAGCGCGTGACCATCGGCGACGATGTCAAGCCGGTTCACTGACACGCCGCCGGCTTGGCAATCTTGATCCTGGCGCAAACGGTAAATCTTGGAACATTGCGGGGCGAGGAGGGTAACGGGAGGAGAGGGTTCTCCCTCTCCTCCTGTTCGTAACTTTCAGAAAGGCGCAGAGCCTATATGGAGGACTGCTGGGCTTTAGCCCAGCATGTCCATCCATATATTCTGCGCCCACGCCCAGCCGTAGCCGCCCTCGATCTCGCTGCGGCCTGAGGAGACGCCGCTTGCTCCGGGCACGACGGTGAGCGTTTTCTGAGCCGGATCGTAGCGGTGCACCGAGGCGACGTGGATCACTTCGCGATCGCTCACGAAGCTGTAGCAGGTGTTGGCGATGACCGGCTGCGGATTGGGCGCGCGGCCGTTCATGAGCTCGATGATCGCTGCGGCGGCGAGCTTGCCGTGGTTGTTCGCCATGTGACCGGACTTGGGCATCGCCGGCGCCGACAACGTGGCGTCGCCGAGCACGTGTACACCCTTGTGCACGGTCGACTCCATGCTGAGCCAGTCCACGCCGCACCAGCGCGTGTTCGGCGCGAGAAGCTCCGCGGTGCGCGCGATATCTCCCGCGCGCATCGGCGGCAGCACGTTGAGCACGTCGCCCCTGATCGTGTCGAAGTCGGTCTTCGCGGTTTTCGCGCGCGCGTCCACCGCCTTGACTTCGTTGTTGCCGCGGTACTCGATCATGCCCTTGTACAGATCGTTCCAGGCGGCCTTGAAAAGCGCGCCTTTGGAGACGATGTCCTCGTTCGCGTCGAGGATGATCACCTTGGAGCGCGGCTTCGCCTGCTTGAAGTAGAACGCCACCTGGCACGCGCGCTCGTAAGGCCCCGGCGGGCAGCGGTAGGGCGCCCGCGGAACCGATAGGATGTAGACGCCGCCGTCGGGCATCGCCTCGAGCTGTTGCCGCAGCGCCATCGTCTCCGGACCCGCCTTCCAGGCGTGCAGGATCGTTTTCTGCGCTTCGGGGTTGTAGCCCTCGATCTGATCGTGCATGAAATCGACGGCCGGCGAGACGATCAGCCGGTCGTAGGGCAGGTCCTCGATACGCTTCAGCGAGACCCTCTTTTTCTCGACATTGATCGCGGTGGCTTCGTCTCGGATCACCTGCACGCCGTAGTCGCGGAGCCCCGCGTAGCCGCGCGTGATGTCGCTCATCGTCTTGGTCCCCCCGAGGACGAGGTTAGACGTAGGGCAGGAGATGAACTCGGTGTTGCGCTCGATCAGGAACACCTCGACCGCGCCTTCGCTCCACATGCGCAGGTACTTCGCCGCGGTCGCGCCGCCGAACCCCCCTCCGATGACGATCACGCGGCCTATCGGCTTAGCCGGGGCGCTCGGCTGCGTCATGCAGCCCGGCAGGAGCGAAGTCGCTACGGCGCCGGAAATCTTCAGGAAATCGCGTCGGGTCAATCGGCTCATGATCGTCTCCTATCTGGCCCTTTGCTCCGCGAAATACGCGGCGAGCGCATTGATCTGCTCGTCGGTATAGCCTTTCGCGATCTGGTGCATGATGGTCGCGGGGCGCTTACCGGCCCTGAAGTCCTGCATCTGCTGGACGAGATAGGTCCGCTGCTGGCCGGCGAGGTTGGGCATGCCCTGCCGGCTCATTCCGTTTGTTCCGTGACAGTTGGCGCAGGCGGCAGCGAGGTTCCGGCCGAGATTGGGATCGGCGCTCTGCGCCAGAGCGCTCGGGGCGAGGGCGGCGCCGGAGACTAACGCGGCGGCAAACAGTGTGCGGATCATGGCAGCCTCTTCGAAAAATTCTTGTCCTTGTGATTTCGAGTTTCCGTCCGGCCCGGCGGGCTGTCAAGGGGCGCGCAACGCTGCGCGAAAAACAAAAGGCCGCTCGCGGCGGCCTTTATCCCGTGTTTCAGCAGGCGTTCACGTTTCGGGGGCGACCTCCGGCACTTTCTCCTCGGAAAACGCGAGCGTGATCTTGCCGCTCGCGTCGATGTCGACCGTGACCTTGCCGCCGTTGGCGAGCTTGCCGAAGAGCAGCTCGTCGGCGAGCGCCCGGCGGATCGTGTCCTGGATCAGCCGCGACATCGGCCGGGCACCCATCAGCGGATCGAAGCCGTGCTTGGCGAGGTGCTCGCGCAGCGCGTCGGTGAACACCGCCTCGACCTTCTTTTCGTGCAGCTGGCCCTCGAGCTGCATCAGGAACTTGTCCACCACGCGCAGGATGATGTCGTGATCGAGCGACCTGAACGAGATCGTTGCATCCAGGCGGTTCCTGAATTCCGGGGAGAACAGCCGTTTGATCTCGGCGCTTTCGTCGCCGGGCTCCTTCTTCGCGGTGAAGCCCATGACCGGCCGGTTGAGCCCTTCGGCTCCGGCGTTGGTCGTCATCACGACGATGATGTTCCTGAAGTCGGCCTTCCTGCCGTTGTTGTCAGTGAGGGTGCCGTGGTCCATCACCTGCAGCAGGATGTTGAAGATGTCCGGATGCGCCTTCTCGATCTCATCGAGCAGCAGCACCGCGTAAGGCTTCTTGGTAACCGCCTCGGTGAGGAGTCCGCCCTGGTCGAAACCGACGTAGCCGGGGGGCGCGCCGATCAGGCGCGACACCGCGTGCCGCTCCATGTATTCGGACATGTCGAAGCGGTGCAGCTCGATTCCCATGCAGTAGGCGAGCTGGCGCGCGACCTCGGTCTTGCCGACGCCGGTGGGCCCGCTGAAGAGGAAGCAGCCGATCGGCTTCTGCGGGTTGGCGAGTCCCGAGCGCGCGGTGCGGATCGCCGACACCAGCGCCTCGATCGCCTGATCCTGGCCGAACACCACGGCCTTCAGGTCGCGGTCGAGGTTCTTGAGCGCCGTCCGGTCGTCCTGCGACACCGAGGCGGGCGGGATGCGCGCGATCTTGGCGATGATCTCCTCGATCTCGGTCTTGCCGACGACCTTCTTCTGCCTGGACTTGGGCAGGATCTTCTGCGCAGCGCCTGCCTCGTCGATCACGTCGATCGCCTTGTCGGGTAGGTGCCTGTCGTTGATGTAGCGCGCCGACAGCTCCGCCGCGCTGGTGAGCGCATTGCCGCTGTACTTTATGCCGTGGTGCGCCTCGAAGCGCGATTTCAGGCCGCGCAGGATCGCGACCGTCTCCTCGACCGAAGGCTCGGGCACGTCGATCTTCTGGAAGCGCCGCGACAGCGCGTGATCTTTTTCGAAGACGCCGCGGTACTCATTATAGGTGGTCGCGCCGATGCATTTCAGCGCACCGGACGAGAGCGCCGGGTTGAGAAGGTTCGAAGCGTCCAGGGTTCCGCCCGAAGCGGCGCCAGCGCCGATCAGCGTGTGGATCTCATCGATGAAAAGGATCGCGTTCGGGTTGTCCACCAGCTGCTTCAGGACCGCCTTCAAGCGCTGCTCGAAATCGCCGCGGTACTTGGTTCCCGCGAGCAGCGCGCCCATGTCGAGCATGTAAACCTGGCAGCGCGTGAGAATCTCGGGCACCTGGCCTTCGACGATGCGGCGCGCGAGCCCCTCGGCGATCGCGGTCTTGCCCACGCCCGCTTCGCCCACGAGAAGGGGATTGTTCTTGCGCCGCCGGCACAGCGTCTGGATGACGCGCTCGATCTCGCGCTCTCGCCCGATCAGCGGATCGATCTTGCCCACCAGCGCCTGGGCGTTGAGGTTGAGCGTATAGGTTTCGAGCGCTCCGCCGGACTGCTGCTCGTCGCCCGCGGCTTCCTGTTCGGACTCGCCCCCGCCCTTCGCTTCCTTCGATGCCGGCGTCTTGGTGATGCCGTGCGAGATGTAGTTCACGACGTCGAGGCGCGTGACGCCCTGCTGGTGGAGGAAATACACGGCATGCGAGTCCTTCTCGCCGAAAATCGCGACCAGGACGTTCGCGCCGGTAACCTCCTTCTTGCCCGAGGACTGCACGTGCAGGATCGCACGCTGGATGACGCGCTGAAAGCCCAACGTCGGCTGGGTGTCGATCTCCCCGGTGCCGGCCACCGTGGGGGTGTGCGCCGTGATGAAGTCCCCCAGGGCCTTTCTCAATTCCTCGATGTTGGCGGCGCAGGCGCGCAGCACTTCGGCGGCGGTCGGATTGTCCAGCAGCGCGAGCAGCAGGTGCTCGACAGTGATGAACTCATGCCGCTTCTGGCGCGCTTCCACGAAGGCCATGTGGAGGCTGACTTCGAGTTCCTGGGCGATCATCGGTCGTCTGTAGTCCTATTCATGCTTGGGGGATCTATAAAGGGGGTGTGCCCCCTTGTTCGATAAACCTCACGTTTCCTCCATGACACATTGTAGCGGGTGCTGATGCCTGCGTGCATAGCCGACCACTTGCTCGACCTTGGTCGTGGCGACGTCCTTCGGGTAGACCCCGCAGACACCCATGCCCTCGCGATGGACTTTGAGCATCACCTGTGTCGCCTTCTCCCGAGTCATGGAAAAGAATTTTTGCAGCACGATGACAACGAATTCCATGGGGGTGTAGTCGTCGTTCAGGATAATGACCTTGAATAAGGGGGGAGGCTTGAGCTTGGATTTCTTGGCCTCGAGTAGAGCGCCTTCTCGCATGCGGGTCGCCATACGTCACTTAACTTAACTTATGCCAGAAGTTCCCACCCGTCAAACCACTTGGACCCGGTTGCGGAAGGAAAATCACCAGCTTCATGCGCACCCTGTTGGGCGGAAACGCCTCCATTCGGTGTTGGCAGATCGTCCATACTGTAAACGCTGTTGCAGCGTCATGCAACCTTAAACGTGCTGGCAGAACAAGGGGTTGACACTCCCCCGGGCACTTGACGTCATCGCTCAAAGCGCGTAAAAGGCTTCCCTGTGTTTGTCCTCTATGCGGTTTGCAGGCTCAAATCCCTCTGCTGCGTTGAAGTACAGGCATAGTTGAAAGTGTCCCGGTATTAAAACTCAGGAAGGTTCTATGCCAACAGGTACGGTAAAGTGGTTCAATGATGCCAAGGGTTATGGCTTTATAACCCCGGACGACGGCGGTGAGGATTTGTTTGCGCACTTCTCCGCGATTCAGATGAGCGGCTTTAAGACGCTCAAGGAAGGACAGAAGGTCCAATTCGAAGTCACACAAGGCCCCAAAGGCAAGCAGGCTTCGAATATCCAGGCCGCGAGCTGACCGCTCGCGAGTTCGCTCGGGCGGCACCCCGCCCTGAGGTTGCAAGTTCCCCTCGTTTCGACCCCGGGTACCCGGGGTCGGGCGTTCTTTTTCTCTTCGGACTGAGCCCGTTCGCGCGTCTTTTCGGAGATACGCGCTCGCGTCAATGCATGCGCCGCCTAAGCTCCGCGTCCACTGCATTCATGAACTCGTCGGTGGTAAGGAACGGGTGGTCCGGGCCGATCAGGAGGGCGAGGTCTTTGGTCATCCTCCCGGATTCCACGACATCGACGCAGACATTCTCCAGCACCTCCGCGAACTTGATCACCTCGGGCGTGCCGTCCATGCGTCCGCGGAAGATCAGCCCGCGAGTCCAGGCGAAAATCGAGGCGATGGGATTGGTCGAAGTCGGCTTGCCCTGCTGGTGCAGCCGGTAGTGTCGCGTCACGGTGCCGTGCGCGGCCTCGGCCTCGACCGCTTTGCCGTCGGGGGACATCAGCACGGAGGTCATGAGCCCGAGCGATCCGTAACCTTGAGCGACGGTATCGGACTGCACGTCCCCGTCGTAGTTCTTGCACGCCCATAGATAGCCGCCGCTCCATTTCAGGCTCGCGGCGACCATGTCGTCGATCAGCCGGTGTTCGTAGGTCAGGCCCGCCGCGTCGAACCGTTTCCTGAACTCCGCGTCGAAGATCTCCTCGAACAGGTTCTTGAACCGGCCGTCGTAGACCTTGAGAATCGTGTTCTTGCTTGACAGGTATACCGGATACTTGCGCTGCAAGGCATAGTTGAAGCAGGCGCGCGCAAAACCCTTGATCGATTCGTCGAGGTTGAACATCGCCATGGTGACCCCGGCGCCGGGCGCCTTGAACACTTCGCGCTCGACCGCGGCACCGCCACCCTCCGGCTGAAAGCTGAGCTTGATCGTGCCGGGACCGTCGAACTTGACCTCGGTGGCTCGATACTGATCGCCGAAACCGTGACGCGCGACCACCACCGGCTTGTTCCAGTGGGGGATGATGCGCGGCACGTTCTTGCAGATGATGGGCTCGCGGAAGATCGTGCCGTCGAGAATGTTGCGGATGGTGCCGTTCGGGCTGCGCCACATCTGCTTCAGCTTGAACTCCTTCACGCGCCCCTCGTCCGGGGTGATGGTGGCGCATTTCACCGCCACGCCGTATTTTCTGGTGGCGTTGGCAGCGTCGATCGTTATTTGATCGCCGGTCTTGTCGCGCGCTTCGACGCCGAGATCGTAGTATTTCAACTCGACGTCGAGATAGGGAAGGATCAGCTTCTCGCGGATCATCTTCCAGATGATCCGCGTCATCTCGTCACCGTCCATCTCGACGATCGGGTTCCTGACCTTGATCTTGTTCACGGGAGACTCCTGCGGTTTCGCTTTGGATGTGAGAGATCTGCGCGGCCGGGTGCGGCGATGGCGGCGCAAAGAGGCGTATTCTTGAGAGGGCGCTATTATAGCGAATCGTTGCAGAGTCCCTCCGCCGCGCCGGAGTGTGGGGCTCTGTCAACGCAGCGGGGAACCGAGACGTTATGGACATTCGATTTCCTGTCTCTGCCGGACTCGGAGAGAAAGCGATGATGAGAGCAACCGCGATTCTGCTCGTTGCTATCGCCGCAGCGAGCGCAAACGGTTTCGTCGCCGCCCAGAGCACTCCCGCGCCGACCGGCGCGGAGGGAGCGAAGCCCGGCGCGAAGAGCAAAGCGCCCAATCCGGAGGCGGCCAGGAAGAAAGCCAGGGTCCCCAAGAAAACAAAGAAGGCAAAAGTCTTCAACTAGTTGTTGTTGCAAAAGAAATCGGCTCGCCGGGTTACGCCTTCCGGTGGCTTTTCGTTACAAAACGCTCGCGCCTGTCAACCTCGCAACGCAAAGGGCGTTAGTGGGAGGGACTGGTCTCGAAGCAGAGGACTGGTCGCAACCCGATCCTTAACTCCACGAGAGGAAAATATGAGGAAGCTGATCTCCGTCCTGGTGGCCGCTGTGTTCGCCGTTTCGAGCGGCGCGGCTCTGGCGATGTCCCATACCGGCGCCAAGCCGATGGACAAGAAGGAAGAGATGAAGAAGGGCGACAAGAAGAAGGGCGGCAAGAAGGCCGCCAAGAAGGACGTCAAGAAGGACGAAAAGAAGGACGAGAAGAAGTAACTTGCGCTTCGGTGAAACCAAGGCAGGGCCTCCAGCCCTGCCTTTTTATTTCTGCGTATGAGACGGCTTGGCCTGAAAATCGGGGTTTGTGCGGGCGTCATCGCGGCCGCGACCGCCGTTGCCCAGATGCCGACGGTGGAGCTTTCCGCCGGCATCCACCTCATTCGCGCCGAAGTGGTCTACACGTTCGAGACGCGGGCGCAGGGCCTCATGTTCCGCAAGTATCTCGGCCCGAACGAGGGGATGCTTTTCGTATTCCCACAAGCTGAAGTTCAGTGCATGTGGATGAAGAATACGTTGATCCCGCTATCGGTAGCTTTTGTCGACGAAAAAGGAAAAATCGTCAGTATCTCGGACATGCAGCCGCAAACCGAAACTTCGCACTGTGCGGCGGCTCCCGCCAAGTTTGCGCTCGAAATGCCCGCTGGCTGGTTCGCGAAGAAAGGCATCAAGTCCGGCACGACAATTCAGGGACTCGAGAAGGCTCCCGCCGCGCGCTAGCGCTCGCGCAAGAAAAGCCGGCTGGCGTATGCCAGCCGGCTTTTTTGTCCTACTGAACCTGCTTCTACCCGAAGTACAGAGCGGTATGCGCCCCCGCCGCCATGAAGTACAGCATCGGGATGGAGAACATCGTATTGGTACGCGAGGCGAGGAAAGCGACGCGGCGCGCCTTGTTTTTCTCCTCGTCGGTCGCCGGCACAATGCCCAGGATCTTTTTCTGATTGGGCCAGATCAGAACCCAGACGTTGAAAAGCATGATTGTACCCAGCCACGCGCCGAGGCCGATTGCCATGTGCGATTTCTGCAGCAGGAAGGCTGCGCCGAAGTTCGAGCCGAGCAGCGCGGCGCCCGCCAGCCAGGTTACGACGGCCGCCCAGCGGAACCAGAACAGCGCGCGGGGCATCACGTGCTTGGAAATGCCGGCGGCCGTGCCGTCGGCCGCGGCCGCTTTCGCCGCCGCGACATTGACGAAGTTGAAGTAGTAGAGCAGGCCGATCCACATCACGCCCGCGAGGAGGTGGATCCAGCGAGAGATTGCAGGTACCCAGTCCATGTCAGCCTCCTAGCGCATACGAGACGATGTTGTGCAGGATAACGGTCAGGATCAAACCGCAGATGACCGTCCCCCAAAGTGAATCAAGCGGATTTTTCATGGTCGTTCTCCCGATGATCAGGGCCGCAATCGCGCGGCCCGTGTAATTCTCTGTCCAAAGCAAGCCCGATTGCAAGCGCGAGTTCGCCGAAAGGCTCCCGATTGAATGCTGGCTTGATGCCGTGTGCTCAGTCTTTCGCGGCGATGCGCGCTCGGGCGTGCCCTTTGGCGAAGCGCAGGGCCACCGACTCTCCGACGGCCAACGCAGCGCTGTCGCGCACGATGCCGCCGTCCAGCTTGTGCACGATGCTGTAGCCGCGCTCTAGCACCGCGTCCGGATTCAGGTGCGCAAGGCTCGCCGCGGCGCGCGCGCAATCGGCGGCGGCCCGTGCGACGCGGGCGCGCGCCGCCGCCCGTACCCGGGATATCGCTTGCACCCACCTCGCCGAGAGCTCGTCGAGATTGGGCAGCCGCGCCCGGCTGCGTTGCAAAAGCACGGCGATCCGCCATTGTCGCTCTGCGACTGCCCGGGCTAGGGCTTGTCCGAGTCTCGCCCGCAGCTGGCCCAGCAGCTCGCTCTGGGCTTGCAGCCTCGCGCCGGGGTGGACCAGCCTGCGCGCGAGGTGATCGACGTGCAGCATGCGGCCCTCGAGCTCGTGCCGGGCCCGTAACCCGATGCGTGCCGCCAGTCTGGAAATGACGTGGAGCAGCTGGGCGCGTTCCGGGCTGACCACTTCGGCCGCGGCCGTCGGGGTGGGCGCGCGCCGGTCGGCGGCGAAGTCGGCGATTGTGAAGTCCGTCTCGTGGCCGATGCCGGTGACGACCGGAATCGAGCACGCGCGAACGGCGCGCGCCACGATTTCCTCGTTGAACGCCCACATGTCCTCGATGCTGCCGCCGCCGCGCACCAGCAACACGACGTCGCACTCCCCGCGCCGGCCGGCGGTGCTGAGCGCGGCTGCGATTTCCTCCGCCGCGCCCTCGCCCTGGACCCTCGCCGGGAAGAGGATGACCGCGACCGACGGGTCACGCCGCTTCAGCGTGGTGAGCACATCCCGCAGGGCTGCTGCTTCCCGCGAAGTAACCACGCCGATCGTGCGCGGAAAAGGGGGCAGCCGCCGCTTCTTTTCGACTTCGAACAGGCCCTCCTTCTCGAGCCTCTCGCGAAGCCTCAGGAAAGCCTCGAACAGGGCGCCGCGTCCGGCGCGCCGCATGGTTTCGACGTTGAGCTGGAAGTCGCCGCGCGGCTCGTACAGCGTCGCGAGCACCTGCGCTTCGACTTGCATCCCGTCGTGCGGCAGCCACTCAAGGCCCCGGTGTCGGTGCCTGAACATGACGCAGCGCACTTGCGCGTGCTCGTCTTTCAGGACGAAATAGGCGTGCCCAGACTTGGCGGTGGTGAAATTGGATATCTCGCCGGCGACCCAGAGCAGCGGATAGCGATGCTCGAGCAGATCCCGAACGCTGCGAACGAGGGCTGAGACGGTGAGAATTTCCGAGGCAGACGGCGTGGAAACCCGCGCCAGTGCTGGTTCTGCGCGCATCGGCCGATTGTAACCTATCCACAATGGGCGCCCCGCCGATTCGGCTCCCTATGAGCGGATTAGACAAAGGCCGAAGTAAGGGGTGTAACCTATTGAGCAGAAATAGTAAAAATCGAAGTTCAAGTTTTCATCAGGAGTGGAAAAATCCTTTTGCGCGACTCACTTACGCACGCTTTTCTACGGGTATGCACAACCTTATCCACAGTATTTGTGGATAAGGGCTGGACATCGAGCCGCGCACCTAGGCATCCGCAGCCGCCCTCGATTTTTTCCAGGCCCGAGCGGCGCATCTTCTTGAACATATTCTGCCTTGCCGAATCCCCGGTCGCAGGCTAAAGTGTGCGCGTTTTGCGTCCGACCCGGAGAACGCTGTTGTTCGCAATCATCCAGGCCGCGGGCTGGCCGATCTATTTTCTCCTCGCCGCATCGATCATCGCAGTTGCCCTCATCATCGAGCGGTTCATCATCCTCCGCAAAGAAAAAGTCGTTCCAAGCGGCCTGCTGGAAAGGGTGCTCGCCGCGTACAAGAAACAGGGCGTGAGTGAAGAAATGCTGGAAAGGCTCTCGCAGGATTCCCCGCTGGGCCAGGTGCTGGCTTCGGGCTTGCGCAATCACAAGAGTCCGCGCCAGGTCATGAAGGACGCCATCGAGGAAGCCGGGAGCGCCGCGGCGCACGAGCTCGAGCGCTTCCTGACGACGCTCGGCACCATCGCCACGATCAGCCCGCTCATGGGCCTGTTCGGAACCGTGGTCGGCATGATCGAGATCTTCGGCTCGCAGTCGCCCTCCGGGTCCAATCCGCTGCAGCTCGCGCACGGCATTTCCGTGGCGCTGTACAACACGGGGTTCGGCCTGGTGATCGCGATTCCGGCGATGATTTTTTTCCGTCACTTCCGCGGCCGGGTCGAAACCTTCGTGGTCGAAATGGAGCAGCAGGCGGCGCGGCTGGTCGACGTGGTCCACGGCGAGCGTTTCGACTTCCAGCAGCCACCGCATACCCAGGCATGAGATTCACCCGTAGGCTCAAGGAAGACCCGGAAATCAACCTGATTCCGATGATCGACGTGCTGCTGGTGATCATCATTTTCCTGATGCTTACGACGACCTACTCCAAGTTCGCGGAGCTGCAGATCAATCTGCCGAGCGCCGACGCTGAAAAGCAGCTGGAGCGAACCAACGAGGTCAACGTTGCGATCAGCTCCGGCGGGCAATATCTGCTGCAGCGAAAGCCGATCCAATTCCGGGATGTTCCCAGCCTCGCCGAAGAACTCCGTCGCGCCGGCGCCGGCATGAAGAGCCCGATCGTCGTCATCAACGCCGACAATAATGCCACGCATCAGTCGGTGATCCGCGTCATGGACGCGGCGCGCCAGGCGGGCTTCGGCCAGGTGGCGTTCGCGGTGGAGCAGGTCACGAAGTAGCGTGACGGGGCCGAATCGAGGCGGCCCGGCTCCCTTTCCGCTAATGAGCTTCGCCGCGCGCCACTGGTACCGGCTGAGCCCGGTGTCGATCCTGCTCGTCCCGTTGGGGCTTCTCTTTCGCTTCCTGGTGGCCCTGCGCCGCCTGCTCTACCGTCTGGGCGCGCTGCCCTCGGTGCGGCTTCGCGTCCCGGTGATCGTCGTCGGGAACATCACGGTGGGCGGCACAGGAAAGACGCCGCTGATCCTCGCGCTAGCCGAAACCCTGCGCCGCAAAGGACGACGCCCCGGTATTCTCAGCCGCGGGTACGGCGGAGCCCTCGCCGGGCCCCGTGCGGTGAGCGCGGGAGACGATGCGGAGCGGGTGGGCGATGAGCCGCTGCTGCTTGCCGAGCGCTCGGGTTGCCCGGTGTGGATCGGCGCCGACCGCGCCGCGACCGGGCGCGCGTTGCTCGCGGCCCATGCCGAGTGCGACGTGATTCTCTGCGACGACGGACTGCAGCACTACCACCTTCGTCGCGATTTTGAAATTGCAGTCGAGGACGAGCGCGGTCACGGCAACGGACTGCCGCTTCCGGCCGGACCTTTGCGTGAACCCGCGAGCCGTCGCGTGGACGCGACGGTCGTGAACGGCCCTCAGCCGAAGCCGGGCGCGTTTCGCATGCGGCTCGCGCCGGCGGGCTTCTACCGGGTTGGCGAGCGGCTTGCACTCGTGGCGCGCTCCGAGCTCTCGGGAAGGAGGCTGCACGCGGTCGCGGGAATCGGCAATCCAAAACGGTTTTTCGATGAGCTTGCGCGAATGGGTCTGAATTTCACGGCGCATCCGTTCCCCGACCATCACCGGTTTCGGCCGGCTGATCTCGAATTCGCCGACTGCGATCTTGTGCTGATGACCGAGAAGGATGCGGTAAAATGTCGGCGCTTCGGCCGGCGCGATCTGATCGCCGTGGCCGTTGACGCCGAAGTCGATCCCGCTGTAGGTGATCTGATTCTGGAACGCATTCATGGACGCGCGCCTGCTTGACATCCTCGTCTGTCCGATCTGCAAGGGACCGCTCGTCTACCGCAGGGCGCAATCAGAGCTCGTCTGCAAGGCCGATCGCTTCGCATTTCGGATCCGGGACGATATCCCGGTGATGCTCGAGGAGGAAGCGAGAAAGCTCCCTCCGGAAGAGGAAGTGAACGAGTGAATGAGCGGGGAAACGCCCGCCTTTTACTCCTTCACTCCTTTGCATGTCTTTCACGGCCATCATTCCGGCACGGTTCGAGTCCAGCCGTCTTCCCGGAAAAGTTTTGGCCGACCTCGGAGGCAAACCGATGGTGGTGCGGGTCGCCGAGCGTGCGCGCGAGAGCGGCGCTCAGGCCGTCTATGTCGCCACCGACCACCGCGACATCGCCAAGGCCGTGGAGCGATCCGGGTTTCAAGCGGTGATGACGCGCGCGGACCACGCCACGGGCACCGACCGGATTGCGGAGGTCGTCGAGCACCTCGGCCTGGCAGCGGAGGCGCTGGTCGTGAACGTGCAGGGCGACGAGCCGCTCATCGAGCCGGGGCTGATCCGTGCCGTGGCGGCACTGCTCGGGGATACGCCGGAAGCGGTCATCGCGACCGCCTGCCACCCGATCCGCGATGCAGGCGAGCTGTTCGATCCCAACGCGGTCAAGGTCGCTCTAGATCGCTCCGGGCTCGCGCTATATTTCAGCCGGGCGCCGCTTCCCTGGGCCCGAGATGCTTTCGCGGCTTCGACGCGGGCGCTGCCGCAGGGGCTCCCTTGCTACCGGCACATCGGTATTTACGCCTACCGCGCCGATTTCCTACGCTCCTATACCCGGCTTGAGCGCTCGCCGCTTGAGCAATTCGAGGCGCTGGAACAGCTGCGCGCGCTCTGGCATGGCTTCCCCATCGCGGTCGCAGTGCGGCAGGACGCGCCGCTCCCCGGCGTGGACACGCCTGACGATCTGGAACGCGCCCGGGCATTGTTTGACCGCAAGGAGCACAAACGGTAATTTCGCCTCGTCGAGGAGGCGCACCGCCGCGATTGCCAATAATAATGAGACTGATCCTCTTGGGACCACCGGGCGCCGGTAAGGGCACGCAGGCGGGCTTCATCAGGGAACGCTTCCGCATCCCGCAGATCTCGACCGGGGACATGCTGCGCGCCGCGGTGAAGGCGGGCACCGGGCTCGGCAGCGCGGCAAAAAAAGTGATGGATGCGGGTCAGCTCGTTTCCGACGACATCATCATCGGCCTGGTGAAGGAACGCCTGAAGGACCACGATTGCGGGAACGGGTGCCTGTTCGACGGCTTTCCGCGCACCGTCCCTCAGGCCGAGGCGATGCGCCACTCCGGAGTCGACCTCGACTTCGTTCTGGAGATCGATGTCGACGAGGACGAGATCATCCAGCGCATGAGCGGGCGCCGGGTGCATCCGGGCTCCGGGCGCGTCTACCACGTCAAGTTCAACCCGCCCAAGGTGCCCGGCAAGGACGACGTCAGCGGCGAGCCGCTTATCCAGCGCGACGACGACAGGGAGGAGACGGTCAGAAGGCGCCTGGAGGTCTACCGGCAGCAGACCCGGCCGCTCGTCGATTACTATGCGAAATGGGCGGCGCGGGGCGATGCGCGGGCGCCGAAGTACAGGAAAATCTCCGGCATGGGCTCGGTTGCGGAAATCCGCGACCGGGTCTTCGCCGCGCTCAAAATGATATAACGCGATATGAAACCGAGAAATGCTTTCTATGCACAATCGGGCGGGGTGACCGCGGTCATCAACGCGAGCGCGGCCGGAGTGATCGAGACCGCGCGCAAGCACAGGAGCCGGATCGGCAAGGTCTACGCCGGCCGCGACGGCATCATCGGCGCGCTCAGCGAAGACCTGATCGACACGAGCAGGGAGCCCGCGTCTTTCATCGCCAGGCTCAAGACGACGCCCGGCGGCGCGTTCGGCTCGTGCCGCTACAAGCTGAAAGGCATCGAGGAAAACCGGGCGCATTACGAGCGGCTGATCGAGGTGTTCCGCGCCCACGATATCGGCCATTTCTTCTACAACGGCGGCAACGACTCCGCCGACACGGCGTGGAAGATCTCGCAGGTCGGCGAAAAACTCGGCTACCCGCTCGTCTGCGTCGGCATCCCCAAGACCGTCGACAACGATCTCGCGGTCACCGACAACTGCCCCGGCTTCGGCTCGGTGGCGAAATACGTCGCCACTTCCATCCGCGAGGCGGGGTTCGACGTCGCCTCGATGGCGAAGACCTCCACCCGGGTCTTCGTCATGGAAGTCATGGGCCGGCACGCGGGATGGATCACCGCGGCCTGCGGCCTCGCGGCCGACAGGAAAGGCGCCGCGCCGCAGGTCCTGCTCTTTCCCGAGATCGAGTTCGACGAGGAGAAGTTCCTCGCGCGCGTGAGGGAGGTCGTGGAACGCGACGGCTACTGTGCGATCGCCGTCTCGGAGGGCCTTCGCAACAAGGAGGGCAAGTTCCTTTCGGAGACCGGGCTGAAGGACGCCTTCGGCCATTCCCAGCTCGGCGGCGCGGGAGAGATCATCGCCAGGCTTGTCAAGGATCGCCTGGGCTACAAATACCACTGGGCGCTCGCTGATTATCTGCAGCGTGCGGCGCGCCATATCGCCTCCAAGGTGGACGTCGAGCAGTCCTACAAGCTCGGTGTCGCCGCAGTGAAACTTGCGATCGCAGGCAGGAACGCCGTGATGCCGGTGATCGAGCGCGTGTCGAACAAGCCTTATCGCTGGCGCATTGCGGTGGCGAATCTCGCCGACATCGCCAACAAGGAAAAGATGATGCCGCGCGACTTCATCACCGCCGACGGGTTCCACATTACGGCGAAATGCCGCGCCTATCTCTCCCCTCTGATTCAGGGCGAGTCACCGCCGCCATACAAAAACGGACTGCCCGACTACGTGAAACTCAAAAATACGCCAGTCCCGAAGAAGCTTCCCCCCTTCAAGATTTAGATTCGGGTTTCCTGCTGTTATAATTTCGCGCTTTTCATCCACTCAGGCCCGGGACAAGGGCCCTCAATCAGAGGAGAAGTCTATGAGCGGAGGTCTCTGGCTCGCCATCGTCTGCGGCGTGGCGGCGCTTGCCTACGGCGGCTGGCAAATATCCTGGATCCTGCAGCAGCCCACCGGCAACGATCGCATGCGCGAGATCGCGCAAGCCATTCAGACCGGAGCGATGGCCTACCTTAATCGGCAGTACGCCACGATCGGCGTCGTCGGCGCGATTCTCTTTTTGGTGATCGGCCTTGTGCCCGGCCTGGGCTGGGCTACGGCCTGGGGATTCGCGGTCGGCGCGATCCTGTCCGGCGCGACAGGCTACATCGGCATGAACATCTCCGTGCGCTCCAACGTGCGCACCGCGGAAGCCGCGCGCGTCGGGTTGAACGAAGCGCTGACGCTCGCCTTCCGCGGCGGCGCGATCACGGGTCTCCTCGTCGTGGGCCTGGGTCTGCTCGGGGTCGCGGGTTACTACGCGATCATGACGACTGCCGCCGCGCCCGGCGCCGCGTTGAGCGACATCATCAAGCCGCTCGTGGGCCTGGGATTCGGCGGGTCGCTCATCTCGATCTTCGCGCGGCTCGGCGGCGGAATCTTCACCAAGGGGGCGGATGTCGGCGCGGACCTCGTCGGCAAGGTTGAGGCGGGCATCCCTGAGGACGACCCGCGCAATCCCGCGGTGATCGCCGACAACGTCGGCGATAACGTGGGCGACTGCGCCGGCATGGCGGCGGACCTGTTCGAGACCTTCGCGGTGACCTTGATCGCAACGATGCTGCTCGGCGCGCTGATGGTGAAGACCGCCTCCGACGCGGCGGTCATCTATCCGCTCGCGCTCGGCGGCGTGTCCATCATCGCCTCGATCATCGGCTGCATGTTCGTCAAGGCGCAGCCGGGGAAGAAAATCATGAGCGCGCTGTACCGCGGCGTGATCGTCGCCGGGGTGCTAGCCGCGATCGCCTTCATCCCGATCACGCACTGGATCATGGGCAGCGTGGTAAAGGACGTTCCCTTCGAGATCCTCGGCGGCAAGCAGATGATAACGATCTGGCACCTGTGGGGCGCCGCGCTCGTTGGCCTTGTTCTCACCGCGCTGATGGTGGTCATCACGGAGTACTACACCGCAACCGAGTATTCGCCGGTACGCCACGTGGCGCAGGCTTCCACTACCGGGCACGCGACCAACATCATCGCGGGCCTGGGCGTGTCGATGAAGGCGACTACGTGGCCCGTGATCGCCGTGTGCGCCGCGATTCTCATTGCATACAAGCTCGCGGGGCTCTACGGTATCGCGATCGCCGCGACCGCGATGCTGTCGATGACCGGGATCGTCGTCGCGCTCGACGCCTATGGGCCGATCACCGACAACGCGGGCGGCATCGCCGAGATGGCGGATCTGCCCGACTCGGTTCGCGCCATCACCGATCCGCTGGATGCGGTCGGCAACACCACCAAGGCGGTGACCAAAGGCTATGCCATCGGCTCGGCGGGCCTCGCGGCGCTCGTCCTCTTTGCCGACTATACCCAGGCGCTCGAGCACGCGGGCAAGAGCTTGTCGTTCGACTTGTCGAATCATATGGTGATCATCGGCCTGTTCATCGGCGGTCTCGTGCCTTACCTCTTCGGCTCGATGGCGATGGAGGCCGTCGGGCGCGCCGCAGGGGCGGTAGTGATCGAGGTGCGGCGCCAGTTCAAGGAAATCGCCGGCATCATGGAAGGCAAGGCGAAGCCGGAATACGGGCGCGCGGTGGACATGCTTACCCGCGCTGCGATCAAGGAGATGATCGTGCCCTCGCTCCTGCCGGTGCTCGTTCCCATCCTCGTGGGCTTGCTGCTCGGGCCGCAGGCCCTGGGCGGCGTGCTGATGGGCTCGATCGTCACGGGACTCTTCGTCGCGATCTCGATGACGACCGGCGGCGGCGCTTGGGACAACGCCAAGAAATACATCGAGGACGGCCACCACGGCGGCAAGGGCTCGGATGCACACAAAGCCGCGGTGACCGGCGACACGGTGGGCGATCCCTACAAGGACACGGCGGGCCCCGCGGTCAACCCGCTCATCAAGATCATCAACATCGTCGCGCTCTTGATCGTGCCGCTGATGGTGTGACTTGGAATTCTCCCTCTCCCGCGTGCGGGAGAGGGCAGGGTGAGGGAAGGGCGGCTTCGGCCGCCTTTATCATTTGGCTCCGTGGCGCAGACGGTCGCGCAGCTCCTTCAGTTCGCGGTACCAAGGCAGCAGCAGCTTTGGGTTGGCGGCCGGGTTAGCGCCGCTCGGATTGGGCGTGACGAACACGAGCGTCGCCCCGACGCGCTCGGGCTGCAACCCGGGCTGCACCGGCCGCTTTGCGCTCTCGGCGAACTCGAGATACTTCTGGAACGCGCTTACGCCCTGGAACCACGCGATCGTCGGCTGATAACGCAGCAGCTTGCGCTTGAGCACCCGAGCGGCATGGCGATAGTCATCATCGGTCAATTCGTCGGCGCGGTCAGTCGCGCGCTTCACGATGTCGGTGAAGCCGAGGCGGTACTCGTGCAGCAGTTTCAGGACGGACGCTTTGCCGGGTTCGAGCGTTTCGGGCACGAACCCCGCTGCGTTGAAGGTCGGCCAGAAGCGGTTTCCCGGCCGCGCGAAGTTGAAGCCGTACAGTGCGGTGTACACGGAAGGATTGATGCCGATCGAAACGATCTCGAGTCCCTGCGCAAGGCGATCCGGGAGGACGAGCGACCGGTGTCCTCGCTTTGATCGCGCCGGGAAGCGCTGACTACGCTTGGATTTCACGGCGGACGAATTCAATCGATCTCGCGACGATCGCGGGGTCGAGGCAATCGAAGCTCCGGGTCCCCGGCGTCGCTCGGAGCCAGGTGAGCTGGCGCTTGGCGAGCTGGCGCGTGGCAAAGATTCCGCGGCTGCGCAGCTCGCGGTAGCCGAGTTCTCCCTCCAGAAACCGCCACGCCTGCCTGTACCCGACGCAGCGCATCGAAGGCAGGCCCGGCCGCAGAGCGTGGCGTTCGCGCAACGCACGCAGCTCTTCGACGAGCCCCACTTTCAGCATTGCATCGAAGCGTTCTTCGATGCGCCGATGCAGCGCGCCGCGGTCGGAGGGAACGAGCGCAAGTTCGATAAGGCGAAAGGGAAGGCCTGCAGATTTTCCTTGGCCGAGCAGTTGCGACATCGGCTTTCCGCTGACCCGAAAGACCTCGAGCGCCCGCTGGATGCGCTGCGCATCGGTGGGTTTCAGGCGGGTCGCGGTTGCTGGATCGACGCTCGCCAGCTCCGCGTGCAGCGCCGGCCAGCCGCGCGCGGCCGCTTCGGCGTCGAGCCGCGCGCGAACGCCCGCGTCGGATTCGGGCAGCTCGGACAGCCCTTCGCGGAGCGCCTTGAAATAGAGCATAGTCCCGCCGACGAGCAGCGGGGTGCGCCCGCGCGCGGAGATCTCGTTCATGAGGCGCAGCGCGTCGGTACGGAAGCGGGCGGCCGAATACGTCTGTGTCGGATCGATGATATCGATGAGATGATGGGGCGCGGCGTCGCGTTCCGAGGGTGAGGGCTTCGCCGTGCCGATATCCATGCCGCGGTAGACCTGAGCGGAGTCGACGCTGACGATCTCCACCGGCAATGCGCGGGAGAGCGCGAGCGCGAGTGGCGTCTTTCCGCTTGCGGTCGGCCCCATCAGCGCGATCGCCGGAGGCGGTTCGCCGGATGCGCGGTGAGCGGGTTGCGGGGAAACGGAGAGCACTTGGGCGGCTGTCAACGGCCGCGCAAGAACAGCTTGTCCAAGTCCGCAAGGCTCATCTGGTACCAGGTCGGGCGGCCGTGGTTGCACTGCCCGGAGCGCTCGGTCTCTTCCATTTCGCGCAGCAGGGCGTTCATCTCCGGTATCGTCAAGGCCCGGTTGGCGCGCACCGCGCCGTGACAAGCCATGGTTCCCAGCAGCTCGTCGCGGCGCTCGGTGAGCACGCGGCTTGCGCCGTACTCGCGGATGTCTCGCAACACCGCCCGAGCGAGCTCGGCCGCATCGGCGTCGGCGAGCATGGACGGCACCGCGCGTACCGCCAGTGCGAAGGGCGATATTGCTGTCACGTCGAAACCCAGCTGGTTGAGCGTGGAGCCGTGCTCCTCGACGGTGGCGACGTCGACCCGGTCGGCGTGAAAAGTCGAGGGGATGAGCAGCTTTTGCGTAGTCATCGCGCGCGAGTCGAGGGCCGCCTTGAGTTTTTCATAGACGATGCGCTCATGCGCGGCGTGCATATCGACGAGAATCAGCCCGTCCCGGTTCTGGGCCAGGATATAGATGCCGTGCAGTTGCGCGAGAGCGAAGCCGAGCGGCGGGGCCTCGGAGGAATTTGCGTCGCCGCTTGTCGCCTTTGCGGCCAAGGGTTCGGCGCTTGGGCGTCCGTCGGCGAACATCGCGGTGTAGCTCGCGACCGGCTGCGCGAGGCCGAGAGCGCCCTGGTTGGCTCGTGGCTGGACGTAGCGGCCCACGGCAACGGGCGCCGCGACTGCAGGCGGTGTCTCAGCCGCGGTCCCGGAGAGGCCCTTCGCGACCGCGTGAAACACGAACTGATGCACCGCGCGCGCGTCGCGAAAGCGGATCTCGATTTTCGCCGGGTGGACGTTGACGTCCACCCCGCGCGGATCGATCTCGAGGAAGAGCACGTAGGCGGGATGGCGCTCGCCGTGAAGAACGTCGCGGTAAGCCTCCCGTAACGCGTGCGAGAGCAGCTTATCGCGCACGAACCGGCCGTTCACGTAAATGTACTGCGCGTCGCGCGAAGCCCGAGTGTAAGCCGGCGAGCCGGCGAAGCCGGAGAGGTTCAAGACGCCGTTCTCTCCGATCGGCCGCATCGACTGAGCGAACTCAGCCCCGAGCGACGCCTCGACCCGTCGCGCCGGATCCGATGGCGCCAGCCGTGCGACGACCCGGCCGTTGTGCTTCAGGGTGAAGGTGACATCGGGGCGCGACAGAGCCGCGCGAGTGAATGCGTCCTCGCAGTGGGCGAATTCCGTGGCATCGCTCTTGAGGAACTTGCGTCGCGCCGGCGTGTTGTAATAGAGATCATTGACTTCGACCGTCGTCCCGACGGGATGCGCGGCAGGCTGAACCGCGCCGATGCTGCCGCTTTCGGCACCGATAGAGAAAGCGCGGGCCGCTCCCGAAGCGCGGCTCGCCATGCTGACGCGCGCGACCGAGGCGATGCTCGCCAGCGCCTCGCCGCGAAATCCGAGCGAGCGCACCTGCTCGAGATCCTCGAGCGAGGCGATCTTGCTGGTCGCGTGCCGCGCGAACGCCATCGGCAGATCGTCGCTTTCGATACCGGCGCCGTTGTCGACGACCCGGATCTGCTTGATCCCGCCCTCGGCGAGCGCGACGCCGATCTCGGTCGCTCCTGCGTCGAGGCTGTTCTCCAGGAGCTCCTTGAGGACCGACGCCGGGCGGTCTACCACTTCGCCCGCCGCGATCTGGCTGATGAGCGTCTCGGGCAAGGGGCGGATTAAGGGCACGGGCGGCAGACTCTTCAGCCCCGGAATGACCGGCGCTTTGCGTCCGTGTCGATTCCGGGAGGATTCAATTATATGTCGCGGTAGAATGCCGCGGTGGAACTCCTTCTCTCCGGTTGGGATTTGCTCGTCCATCTCGACCGGCACCTCGCGGCACTGCTTCAGCAACACGGCGCGTGGGTCTATCTGCTGCTCTTCGCCATTATTTTTTGCGAAACCGGGCTGGTCGTGACGCCTTTTCTTCCGGGCGATTCGCTGTTGTTCGTCGCCGGGGCGCTTGCGGCCACGGGCGGCATCGACGTGCACCTGCTCGCGCTGCTGCTCGTTGCCGCGGCGGTGCTCGGCAATACCGTCAACTACTCGATCGGGCACCTCCTCGGGCCGAAGGTCTTCCAATGGGAACAGTCCCGGTTTTTCAACAGAAAAGCGCTCGAGCGCGCCCACGCCTTCTACGAACGGCACGGCGGCAAGACCATCGTCATCACGCGCTTCGTGCCGATTTTGCGGACCTTCGCGCCCTTCGTCGCCGGGATTGCGCGCATGACCTATGTGCGCTTTACCGCGTACAACCTGGCGGGCGCACTCGCGTGGGTGCTGTCGCTCCTCTACGCCGGGTACTGGTTCGGCAATGTGCCCTTCGTCAAGCAGAACCTGACTTGGGTGATCCTGAGCATCATTGCCGTGTCGCTGATGCCGCTCGCGTTCGAGTACTTCAGGCACCGGCTGAACAAGGCAAAAACCTGAAGTCGAGGTCGCGGGATCAGTAAACCGCTGCGAGGGTCGAGCGGGACAGCGGGGGATTCTTCGCGACGTAGTTCTTGACGCCGCGCAGGATCGCGCGCGCGATTTTCTCCTGGTAGGCCACGTTGTTCAGACGCCGCTCCTCGTCCGGATTGCTGATGAAGGCAGTCTCGACCAGAATCGAGGGTATGTCGGGCGCTTTCAACACGGCAAAGCCGCCCTGCTCGACGGTTCCCTTGTGCAGGGAGTTCACCCCGCCCAGCTCCCCTAACACTGCCCGGCCGAGCTTGAGGCTGTCGCTGATCTGCGCCGTGAGACTCAGGTCGGCAAGCGTCATGGCGAGGAAGCGGTCCTTCCGATTGAGGTTTACCCCGCCGATCAGATCCGCCTCATTCTCGCGCTTGGCCAGCCACTGGGCGGCAGTGCTCGTTGCGCCGCGTTCCGACAGCGTGAACACCGATGAACCGCGCACATGCGGCTTGATGAAGGCATCGGCGTGGACCGAGACAAGCAAATCGGCCTTGACGCGGCGCGCTTTCTCGACTCGCACCTCAAGAGGAACGTAATAGTCGCCGTCCCGGGTGAGGGACGCGCGCATATTGGGCTCGGCGTCGATCAGGGTCTTCAGTTTGCGGGCGATCGTCAGAGTGACGGTTTTCTCGTAGGTCCCGCGCCGCCCTTTCGCGCCCGGATCTTCTCCGCCGTGCCCGGCATCGATCACGATCGTCACGAGGCGATTGGCCATGCGCCCAGGCCGTTCCTTTGCTGATTTCCCCTTGTTCGACGCAGCCTTTTGCTCCTCATTTTCGAGAAACCTGCCCAGCGGGTCCTCCGCTTTCAGCGCAGGCTTTTGCAACAGCGCAATCAACGGGTCCAGGGGTTCGAGCGGGTAAATATCGAGCACGAGGCGATGCCCGTAGTCGCCGACCGGCGCAAGCGTGAAGATCTGCGGCTTGATCTCGGCCTTGAGGTCGAGCACGACGCGTACCATGTCGGGCTTGAAGCGCCCAACGCGTAGGTTGCCAACATAAGGGTCGTCCGGCGAAACCTTGCCGGCGAAGCCTTGCTGTACGCTTGCTAAATCGACCTCTTCAAGATCGAGGACGAGCCGTTCCGGATTTTTCAGAATGAGCAGGCTGTGCTTGAGGGGTACGCCCGATTCAATCGTCACTCGCGTGTAGTCTTGCGCCGGCCATACGCGGACAGCCTGCAAGGACTCGGCAGATTGCGCCGGCACGACAAGAAATAGGGAAAGGATGGCGAATCCAAAGGCCGCTAGGCGCTGCGGCCAGTCTGCGCCTACCGATTGTCCCGCAATTTTTTTAAGCACTGCCCTCCCGCTTCAGAAAATGCGCGAACGCTGATGTCTCGTCCAGTCCCGGAGTACGCGAGCTCAAGCTCGAGATCGGGCGGGGGTAGTCCGCCGCCGGCCCGTTCCGGCCATTCGACCATGCAGATCCCGTCGTCGTCGCGGAAATAGTCCACCACGCCAGTATCGCCCAATTCACTAGGGTCTAGGAATCGATAGAAATCAAAGTGGTATAAGTGTAAGCTAGAAACTACATAAAGTTCAACTAAGGCATAACTCGGACTCTTCACCGCCCCCTCGACACCGAGGCCCCGCAGCAACGCTCGAACCAAGGTGGTCTTGCCGCTGCCGAGTTCGCCGCGCAGATAAATCCGCATGCCCGGGGCGACGCAGTCGGCGAGCAGCCCCCCCAGCCGCAACGTTGCCGCCTCGTCAGGTAGATGCGTGGCCCAGTGCGTCTCCCGCGGCAGCTGGCTATGATTGGCGGGATGAGTCACGTGAAAGCAGTCCCGCGAGTGCGACGAATACGGCTCACCGATTTTGCGGCGCTCGCCGCGACGATCAAGACCTGGGGACGCGAGCTGGGGTTCCAGGCCGTCGGTATCGCCGATACCGACCTCGCGGCGGTGGAACCCCGCCTTGCCGCCTGGCTCGAAAGGGGTTTCGCCGGCGAGCTGAATTATATGCGAAAGCACGGCGTCAAAAGAACGCGCCCGGCGTCGCTCGTTCCGGGAACGCTGCGCGTGATTTCCGCGCGACTTGACTACCGTCCCGATGCGGCCGAAAGCTGGAGCATACTCGCCGACGGCAGCAAGGCGTTTGTCTCGCGCTATGCTCTCGGGCGCGATTACCATAAGGTGCTGCGGGGACGCCTGCAGCAGCTTGCCGGAAGAATCGAACGCGAAATCGGCGAATTCGGCTACCGCGTGTTCACCGACTCGGCGCCGGTGATGGAAGTGGAGCTGGCGCGTAAGGCGGGGCTCGGCTGGAGGGGAAAGCACACGCTGCTCCTCTCGCGCGAGGCGGGCTCGTTTTTCTTTCTCGGTGAGATCTACACGGATCTTCCGCTCCCGGTGGACGCTCCGGTAGGCGAGCATTGCGGCACCTGCGCCAAATGCCTCGACGTCTGCCCGACGCGCGCCATCGTCGCACCCTACACGTTGGATGCGCGGCGCTGCATTTCCTACCTGACCATCGAGCTGAAAGGCAGCATTCCCATAGAGCTTCGGCCGCTCGTCGGCAACCGCGTCTTCGGCTGCGACGACTGCCAGCTCGTCTGTCCGTGGAACCGCCACGCACAGGTCACGCCGGAACCGGACTTCCACGTGCGCAACGGTCTGGACAGCGCCGAACTGGTCGACCTTTTTGCGTGGACCGAGGGCCAATTCGGCGAGCGCATGGCAGGCAGCGCGATCCTGAGAATCGGCTACGAACGCTGGTTGCGCAATCTCGCCGTGGGACTCGGCAATGCACCTACGCAAGAGCGCGTGGTCGCGGCGCTGCGTTCGCGCGCGAAGGATTCCTCCGCGCTGGTGCGCGAGCACGTGGCCTGGGCGCTCGCGCGTCACGGAGTGAGCTGATTGGAACCCTTCGCGTGTCCGGTCCGAGGAACCCGGTGTGGCGCACTCTGAAATGAGACGGGGCCTGTCAGGAAAAAGAGCTTCGGCGTCCTGGGTGTGTTTGCTATAATGTTTTCGATTTGTCATCCACCCCGTCCGCAGATTTCCCGCCATTGACTGACGACTCTTCGGCCCGGACCCGGGGCGGAAGGAGAAAGTTCGTTTGTCGAGTTTTGCCGAACTGGGCCTGCTCCCCGAGCTGCTGAAAGCAGTCTCGGAGCAGGGCTATACCGAGCCGACGCCGATCCAGGCGCAGGCGATTCCGCTGGTTCTGCAGGGGCGCGACGTCATGGGCGGCGCCCAGACCGGAACCGGCAAGACGGCGGGGTTCACCCTGCCTCTGCTTCAGCGCCTCGCGCACCACGCCAATACGAGCGCCTCGCCTGCGCGCCATCCGGTGCGGGTCCTGATCCTCACGCCCACCCGAGAGCTCGCCGCACAGGTCGAGGAGAGCGTGCGCATCTACGGCAAGTACGTCGGCCTGCGCAGTACCGTGGTGTTCGGCGGTATCGATATGAAGCCGCAGACCGCCGCGCTGCGGCAGGGCGTCGAGTTCCTGGTGGCCACGCCCGGGCGGCTGCTCGACCACGTGCAGCAGAGGACGGTCAACCTGCAGCAAGTCGAGGCCTTTGTGCTCGATGAAGCCGACCGCATGCTCGACATGGGCTTCATTCCCGACGTGCGCCGCATCATGGCACTTCTGCCCAAGCGGCGCCAGAACCTGCTGTTCTCCGCTACGCTTACCGGGGAAATCCGCGTTCTTGCCGATTCTTTCCTGCGTGACCCGGTCCTGGTGCAGGTGGCGCGGAACAACGCTGCAGCCGAGTCGGTCACGCACGTCGTCCACCCGGCAAGGCGCGAGCGCAAGCGGGAGCTCCTTTCGTACCTCGTTCAATCGCGCGACCTGCGCCAGGTTCTGGTGTTCACTTCGACCCGCATCGGCGCGAATCGCCTTGCCTACCAGCTCAACCGCGACGGCATTCACACCGCAGCCATCCACGGCGACAAGAGCCAGCCCGAGCGGCTCCAGGCGCTTGCCAATTTCAAGGAAGGCAAGGTGCGCGTGCTGGTGGCGACCGATGTCGCCGCGCGCGGCCTGGACATCGAGGACCTGCCGCACGTGGTGAATTTCGAGCTGCCCGGCGCGCCCGAGGATTACGTGCACCGCATCGGCCGCACCGGCCGCGCGGGGGCGAGCGGCGAGGCGATCTCGCTGGTGTGCGCCGAGGAGCACGAGCGGCTCGAGGCGATCGAGAAGATGATCCGGCTCAACATCACGAGAAAAATCGTCCCGGGCTTCGAGCCCGATCTCAGGGTGGTGCCCTCCATCATGGGTTCATCGAACGGCCGTCGGGACCCGGGTGCGCGCGAGCGCCGGCCGCGACGCGGCGACGAAGAGCGCGATCGGCTGACGCGCGCGAGGCATGGCGCGAAAAACGTCGACCCGATTTTCAGCACCCCCTACAAGCCGGCGACGGCGAGCTCGGCCGCGCCGCGCGCCGCGGCTCCGCAACGCTCGCAGCGCCAGGTCGCCGCGCTCCTTGTCGGCTTGCCCAAGAACAAGTAAGCGCGAGAACTCAACCGGAGCTTCCCCGGCGTTCCCGACGGAACGGGCTGCGCTCGTTCAGCTCGTCCACGTAGCGCTCGATTCCTGCCGCCTCCCGCGCGAGAAATTTTTCCACCGCGTCCGAGAACTCCGGGTGCCGCAACCAGTGCGCGGACCAGGTCTGGGTCGGCATGAAGCCGCGCGCGAGCTTGTGCTCGCCCTGTGCGCCCCCCTCGAAGACCCGGATGCCGCGCTCGATGCAGAACTCCAGCGCCTGGTAATAGCAGACCTCGAAATGCAGCAGCGGTACGTGACCGACCGAACCCCAATAGCGCCCGTACAACGTCATCGGCGAGAAGATGTTGAGGGCGCTTGCGATCGGCTTGCCGTCGAGCTCGGCAAGCACCATGAGCACGTGCTGGGGAAGAGTCTCGCCGAGGCGCCGGAAGAAGGCGAAGTTGAGGTAGGGCGTCGAGTGATGCGCGCGGTAGGTGCTGTTGTAGCAGCGGGTGAAGAAGGTCCAGTGTTCCTCGCGAATCTCTCCCCCGACCAACCGCCGCAGGCGCACGCCCGATTCCTGAACCTTGCGCCGCTCCTGGCGGATTTTCTTGCGCTTGGCGGAAGCAAGCTCGGACAGGAACTCCTCGAAACTCGCGTAGCCACGGTTCTCCCAGTGGAACTGGACCGAGCGGCGCAGCATCATTCCCGCCGCTTCCATCTCGCGCGCCTCGGGCTCGGTGGGGAACAGCACGTGCAGCGAAGACGCCTCGCGCGCGAGCCGAATCGCGGCGCGAATCAAGAGCGCGCGCGTGGCCGCGTCGCCTGCAAACAGGCGGGGTCCCGTGACCGGAGAAAACGGGATCGCGCCGAGCAGCTTGGGGTAGTAAATGAGTCCGTGGCGGTGATAGGCGTCGGCCCAGGCCCAATCGAAAACGTATTCCCCGTAGGAATGCGACTTGAGGTACAAGGGCATCGCGCCGACCAGCGATGCGCCCTGCCACAGGGTGAGATGGTGCGGCGTCCATCCGGTGCCTTCGCAGGCGCATCCCGTCTCGTGGAGAGCGTGAAGAAATTCATGGCGCAGGAACGGTTGCTGACCGACAAGCGCGTTCCACGCCCGCGGCTCGACGGCCGCGAGCGTGTCGACAAGCTTGATCGTGGGCGTGTCTTCCTTCAATCGATGTGGTCCGAAGCGGCGCTCGTGGCATCCGATTATAGATGCGGATATCCGCCCGCGGCGCAGGCGGCGAATGCCACGATGGTAAACTTGCCGCATGGCGAGCATCGTCAAGATCGCGATTGCCCAGATCAATTGTACTGTGGGCGACCTCGCCGGCAATGCCGCCAAGATTCTGGAGTATTGCGAACGGGCGCGCACCGCCGGCGCGGCCGTGGTGCTCACGCCGGAGCTCGCGTTGTGCGGCTATCCGCCGGAAGATCTGCTCTTGCGCGATGGTTTCTATCGCGACTGCAAGGTTGCGCTCGAGGGCCTGGCGCGCAAGGTAGCAGGCATCACGCTCGTTGTAGGGCATCCGCATCAATTCGAGGGGAAGCGCCATAACGCGGCTTCGGTCCTGCGGGACGGGTGGATCGTCGGCACGTATCACAAGCATTCGCTGCCGAACTACACCGTTTTCGACGAGGAACGCTACTTCGAGCCCGGCGACCGCGCCTGCGTGTTCACGGTGGGGGAGACCCGCTTTGGCGTGAATATCTGCGAGGACACCTGGGGCTCCCAGGGACCGCTCACCACCCGGCCGCGCGCGGACAAGGTGAACGTCGGCATCAATATCTGCGCCGATGCGTGGGAAGCGAAAGCGCCCCAGGCCGCGCGCGATGCCGGCGCGCAGGTTCTGCTGGTGCTGAACGCCTCGCCCTACCACATGCGCAAACAGGAGTCCCGTTACGACGTGATGCGCGAGCGAGTGTCCGAGACCGGCATGGCGCTCATCTACGTCAACATGGTGGGAGGCCAGGACGAGCTGGTCTTCGACGGCGCCTCGTTCGCCCTCGACCGCCAAGGAGGGGTGACCTGCCGGTTGCCGTCCTTCGAGGAGACGCTGGGATTCGTGACGGTTGTCGACGGCGAACCGCAGCGGGGCGAAACCGCGAAAGAAGAGGCGCTCGAGCCGGAAGTGTACAAGGCCCTCCGCCTCGGGGTACGCGATTACGTCGGGAAGAACGGATTTCCCGGAGCGCTCGTCGGTCTCTCCGGCGGGGTCGACTCTGCGTTGACGCTGTGTATCGCTTGCGATGCGCTCGGACCAGAGCGGGTGCGCGCGGTCATGATGCCTTCGCAATATACCTCAGACATGAGCATCGAAGATTCCCGAGAGCTCGTCGGCAACCTCGGAGCGCGCTACGACGAGATTCCAATCGGTCCGGTGTTCGATGCGTTTCTCGCAGCGCTCGCGAAGGAATTCACCGGGCTTCCCGCCGATGCGACCGAGGAGAATCTCCAGGCGCGCATTCGCGGCACGTTGCTGATGGCCTTGTCGAACAAGTTCGGCGCGATCGTGCTGACGACCGGCAACAAATCCGAAATGGCCGTGGGGTATGCGACGCTCTACGGGGACATGGCCGGCGGGTTTGCAGTGATCAAGGACATTCTGAAGACCCTGGTGTACCGGCTCTGCCAGTATCGGAACGGCATCAAACACGTCATTCCCCAACGCGTGCTGACCCGCGCTCCCTCCGCCGAGCTCAGGCCCAACCAGACCGACCAGGACACCCTGCCATCGTACGAAGTCCTGGACGCGATCATTTCGGCGTACATGGAAAACGACATGAGCCCATCCGAAATAGTCGCGCAGGGCTTCGGCGCTGGCGACGTGAGGCGGGTGGTCGAGATGATCCATCGCAACGAGTACAAGCGCCGCCAGGCCCCGATCGGAATCCGCATCACGCACCGGGGTTTCGGCAAGGATTGGCGTTATCCGATCACGTCGCGCTACCGGGAATCCTATGAATAGCCGGCAAGGGGGGTCGACTACCGTTTGCTATACTGGCGCAGAAGTCAACGCGGGAGAAAGGCCATGAAGAAGATCGAAGCGGTGGTAAAGCCTTTCAAGCTCGACGAAGTGCGTGAAGCCCTCGCAGAAGTCGGGGTTACCGGATTGACCGTGACGGAGGTGAAAGGCTTCGGTCGCCAGAAGGGCCACACCGAGCTCTACCGCGGCGCGGAATACGTCGTGGACTTCCTACCGAAGGTCAAGATCGAGGTCGTGGTGACCGAAAAGATGCTCGAGGGTGCGATCGAGGCTGTCGTCAAGGCCGCGCGCACCGGCAAGATCGGCGACGGCAAGATCTTTGTGACCGCCGTGGAGCAAGTGGTGAGAATCAGGACTGGCGAGACCAACGAAGCGGCGGTCTAGGCCCTAAGCAGCACCAGCAGCGCGCCGCTCCCGCCCTGATTCGTCGGTGCCTGGCAGAAGGCGAGCACCTCGTCGCGTTGCGCGAGCCACTGTCGCACCTTTCCCTTCAGTACCGGCTCGCGCTTGGGCGAGCGCAAGCCCTTGCCGTGGATCACGCGAACGCAGCGCAGGCCTCGCTTGAGGCAGTCGCCGAGAAACTCCGCGAGCAGTGACCGGGCCTCGTCCCGGTTCGAGCCATGCAAGTCGACGGCGTCCTGAACGACCCAGTGGCCCCGCCTCAGTTTGTGCAGCACATTGCGGCCCAGGCCGTCGCGCAGATAGAAAAGCTCCTCGCCGGTTTCGATCGATTGATCCAGTGAAATGGGGCCGGTCAAGCTTTCGGCGAGCGCATCGTGCACGTCGAGCAAAGATTGGACCGGCACCGGGGGCACCGACTTGCCCTTGCGCCACAGGCGCTCCGACGGTTCAAGGGGTGTCGCATCGCGCACCGCGTCGCGAAACAGCGTGGCGTCGTCTTCGCGAGAGCCGTCATTCGCGCGCTTGCGCATACTTTCTCGCCTGGAACTTTAGCGCAGGCCGTCTAGGTATTTTTCCGCGTCGAGCGCCGCAATGCAGCCGCTGCCGGCGCTCGTCACCGCCTGCCGATAGACATGGTCCTGCACGTCGCCCGCGGCGAACACCCCCGGGACGCTGGTCGCGCTGGCGTTGCCCTCGCTTCCTCCACGCGTGATGATGTATCCGCCCTTCATTTCCAGCTGTCCTTCGAAAATGCCGGTATTCGGAGTGTGGCCCACGGCGATGAACAATCCCTGTACGGCGAGCTGTCGGGCCGCGCCTGTCTGGACGTCCTTGATGCGGATGCCGCTCACGCCCTTGGCGTCGCCGAGGACCTCGTCCAGCACGTGGTTCCAGCGAATAGTGACGTTCCCTCGTTCGACGAGCTTCTTCTGCAGGATTTTCTCGGCACGGAATTTGTCGCGCCGGTGGATCACGGTGACCTGGCGCGCGATATTCGCCAGGTACAGCGCTTCCTCCACCGCGGTATTGCCTCCGCCTACGACCGCAACATCCTGGCTCTTGTAGAAGAATCCGTCACAGGTGGCGCATGCCGAAACCCCCTTGCCCATGAACCTCGCCTCCGACTCGAGCCCGAGATAGCGGGCAGAGGCTCCGGTGGCGATGATGAGCGCATCGCAAGTGTATTCACCCGCATCGCCGTCGAGCCGAAGGGGCCGCTCCTTGAGGTGTGCCGTGTGGATGTGATCGAAGATGATCTCGGTCTCGAAGCGCTCGGCGTGCTTCTGGAAACGCTCCATCAGCTCCGGGCCCTGGACTCCGTTGCTGTCGGCCGGCCAGTTATCCACGTCGGTGGTCGTCATCAGTTGGCCTCCCGGAGCGAGGCCCGTGATGACAACGGGTTTCAGGTTTGCGCGCGCCGCGTAAACCGCCCCGGTATAACCCGCCGGACCGGATCCCAGTATCAGCAGACGGGAATGTCTGGTTTTTTTCGACATATCAGGGTTGTTGGGACGGGATGCGCAAATTCAATCGCGGAGCGGTCCAAATTATAACGCGGAAGGACTGCCGCTCCGGCCCTGGAGCGCTTCCCCAGCGCCGTTGCGAGCCTACACCCCCTTCCTTCCGCGGGAGTCAGGGGTCGCGCGCGGCGCCGAAGGCGGGTTCGGCGAGTCTGATAAGATATGCGAGTCAAAGCGCCTGAAAGGGAAACGATGGCGGCACCGGCCGGCGTATCCATGCTGCTCCTGCGCAACGTACCGCTTTTTTCGGCGTTGCCCGAGCCGCAGCTGGTCCTTCTCACCAGCGCAGTCAGCCGCAAGAGCTTTCCTCGCGGCACGACCATCATTGCAGCAGGCGACGTGACCGAGTCGCTTTACGTCGTCATATCGGGCCGGCTCAAGGTGATGATGAGCGACGACGAGGGGCGCGAGGTGATCCTAGCGATCCTGGGACCGAACGAGTTTTTCGGCGAGATGGGCCTGATCGACGATCACCCGCGCTCGGCGAGCGTGGTGGCGATCGAGGCGTGCGAAGTCCTGAGCCTCTCGAAGCGCGACTTCAAGAGCTGTCTCGCGGAGAATTTCGAGATGGCCATGACCGTCATGCGCGGACTGGTCAAACGGCTTCGGGAAGCCGATCAAAAGATCGGCAGCCTCGCCTTGATGGACGTCTACGGACGGGTCGCGCGACTGCTGCTCGAGATGGCCGAAACCGTGAACGGTCAGAAAGTGGTGACGAAGAAGCTCGCCAAGCAGGACATCGCCAAGATGATCGGGGCCTCGCGCGAAATGGTCAGCCGGGTGATGAAGGACCTTCAGGCGGGAGGCTTCATCGAGGTTCGGCCCGGTTCGATTTTCCTGCGCGATACCATCCTGACGATCGATTGAGGGGGCGGGCGCCAGGAGGGCGGTTCCGGCTTCGTCGAAGCCGACCTGGAGTGCTAAAATTCGCGCATCGACCAGAACCGCCGCCCGGCGGAGCGCTGACAGGCCGCGAGCGAGTTGAAACAGAACCAGGCACCCCTTCCCGGCAAGGTTGCCGCGCTGCTGCGCGAGTCTAGGCTGTTCGTCCTGGTTGCGGCGGCGCTCTATCTTTCCCTCGTCCTGACCACTTTCAACCGGGCCGACCCGGGCTGGTCGCACAGCGTCGCTGAAGGCGAGATCCGCAATCTCGGCGGGAGGGTGGGTGCCTGGATAGCCGATGTGCTGCTGTATCTGTTCGGCGTTTCGGCCTGGTGGTGGGTCGCGCTCCTGGTGTTCGCCGCAATCTGGACGTTCCGGCGCCTGGAGGGCGGCTTGACCGGCGACCGGCGGTCGTTCGCCATCGCGCTCACCGGCTTCGCCGTGCTGCTGCTCGCCTCGAGCGGCGTCGAGGCCTTGCGCCTTCATTCATTGAGGATATCGCTCCCCCTCGCGCCCGGAGGGCTGGTCGGGGACATCGTGGCGAGAGTCCTGCAGTCGGGGTTCGGTTTCACCGGCGCCACACTGGTCCTGCTCACGCTTTGCGTGATGACGCTGTCCCTGTTCACCGGGCTCTCGTGGCTTGCCGTCATGGAGAAGCTGGGAGCGGTACTGGAGAGCTGTTACCTTTGGGCGTTCGAGAGATTGCAGAGCT
>Ga0209283_10000096_pt1 | contig 38932 bp, 36 predicted proteins | sample CZO8metaG_2_FD_188354 | JGI IMG/M metagenome (GOLD analysis project Ga0209283, IMG submission 188354) | Vadose zone soil microbial communities from the Eel River Critical Zone Observatory, Northern California, USA - CZOApr15con2H1.8 metaG... | ecosystem: Environmental > Terrestrial > Soil >...
TGGCTCGTCGTCGACGATGAGAATCCGGCGGCTCATGAGCTCAGGCCGCTTTCACCAGCGCCATTCCGCGCGCGAGCGGCAGGGTGAACGAGAAGCAGGCGCCCTCGCCCGGGCGGCTCGTCACCCACATGCGCCCGCCGAAGTGCTCGATGATCCGGCGGCTGATGTGCAGCCCCAGCCCGCTGCCCTGCGGCTTGCCGGTGAGCGTGTCGCCCGCCTGGCGGAATTTCTCGAAGATAAGCTCCTGGTCGGCGGGGCCGATGCCTATGCCGTTATCTCTCACTTCCACGCGAAGGAAACCGCTCTGCTCCGCGAGCGCTACGGTGACCATTCCCGGCGCACGCTCGCAGAATTTGGCGGCATTGGAGAGGAGATTGAGCATCACCTGCATCAGGCGGTCGCGGTCGGCGAGTATGGCCGGAACTTTTTGCGGCAGCTCGAGTGTCAACTCGACGCCCCGCTCCTTGAACAGCTGGCTCACTGCGGTGACCGAGTCCTCGAGCACCTCACGCATGTCGATCTCGCTGGAATGCCACTCCGCGGCGCCGGACTCGATCTTCGCGAGGTCCAGCACCTGGTTGATGAGGCGGGTGAGCCGCTCGGACTCCTTGACGATGATGCCGAGGAACTTGGCGCGCTCGCCTTCGTCGAGGCCGGGATTGTCGTTGAGGATCTCCGAGAACGCGCGGATCGAGGTGAGCGGCGTGCGCAGCTCGTGCGTCACGGTGGAAATGAAATCGTCCTTCAGGCGGTCGAGTTCTTGGAGCCTGCGGTTGGCGCTACGCAGCTCGTTGGTCGCCGCCTCCAGCTCGCGCGATTTCTGCTCCAGCTGCCGGCTGTAAGCGAGAACCTGCGAGGCCTCGTCGATGATATTCATCACCTCGTCGATTCCGAGGGGCTCTTCCTCGACGGCCGAGGCGACCATGACGCGGGCGGACGCGCTGCCGATCGCCCCGGCGAGCAGCGACTCTGCATGGTGCACCAAATTGGCATCTGCCGAGAGTGCCTCGACCGATCTCGCCCCGCGGCTGCGGGCGTAGGCGGCAAACGCTTCGTTTGCGCGTTCCGGGCTGAGAAAACGGCCCACCAGTAGCTGCAAGTCGTTGACCGACGCGCTGCCGCGCCAGAAGCGCGAGCCGGGGGCCGCCGGGTGCTTGAGCGCATCGACGAATACGGTGGCTTGGCCGTGCTCGGCGGCATTGGGCCCCTTGATCAGTGATGCGCCGACGTAGCAGCCGATATTGGCGAGCATGCTCCAGAACAGGCAATGTGTGATGTCGTCCAGTCCCCGCAGCCCGAGCAGCTGCTGCGGCTTGAGAAGATCGGTGCCGAACAGGCCGTGAGAGAGAAAAGTGATCGGCAGCCAGCCCGACTTGGCGAAGGAAGGCAGCAGCAGCGTGTAAGTCCAGACCAGGAAGCCGGCGGCGAGGCCGCAGAACGCGGCAGTACGCGTGCCGCCCTTCCAGAAGATGCCGCCGATGATGGCCGGCGCAAACTGCGCCACCGCCGAGAACGAGATCAGCCCGATGGAAACCAGCGCATAAGCCTCCCCGGCGAGATAGAAGTAGAGGTATCCCAGCACCAGAATCAGCACGATCGCCCCGCGGCGGATCCCCAGCAGCAGTCCGGAAAGATCGCGCCATTCGGTCAGCCGCAGCGCCTTCAGGCGCAGCAGCACCGGCATCACCAGATCGTTGCACACCATGGTGGAAAGCGCGATGGTCTCGACGATCACCATTCCGGTCGCGGCCGAAAGCCCGCCGATGAAGGCGAAGAGGGCCAGCCACGGTTGCCGTTCCGCGATCGGCAGCGTCAGCACGAACGTGTCTGCGTCCACCGTGCCATTCGGGAAATGCAACAGCCCGCCGAAGGTGATCGGCAGCACGAAGACATTGATCGCGAGCAGGTAGAGCGGGAACAGCCAGATCGCCTTGGTGAGGTGGCGCTCGTCGACGTTCTCCACTACCGTCACCTGGAACTGGCGCGGCAGGAACATGACGGCGGCCATCGAGAGAAAAGTGAGCGAAGCCCAGGTCGCGTAGCTGCCGCTCTCGCCGCCGAACGTCAGCAAAGCGCTCAACTGAGGCGTCTGACCGGCGCGGCTGAAGATGTCGCCGAAGCCGTCGTAGAGCCAGAATGTGACGAACAGCCCCACCGCGATGAAGGCGAGAAGCTTGACCAGCGACTCGAACGCGATCGCCGCAACCAGTCCTTCGTGGCGCTCGGTCGCATCGAGGTGCCGCGTACCGAACAGGATCGTGAAAGCCGCGAGCAGCATGGCGATGTAGAAGGTGTTGTCGCCGAGGAAGAGCGGCGCACCCTGTTTGTCCGGCATCGCCACGTCCGGGTACTGAAGCATGATCAGGAAGGTGCCGGAAATCGCCTTCAGCTGCAGCGCGATGTAGGGGATGATTCCGACCACGGCGATGATCGTCACCAGGCCGCCCAGCATCTGGCTCTTGCCGTAGCGCGAAGCAATAAAGTCGGCGATGGAGGTGATGCGGTTCTGCTTGCTGATGCGGATGATCTTGAGCATTACGTACCACCACAGCGCCGCCATCAGTGTCGGCCCGAGGTAGATCGGCAGGAAGCCGATGCCGCTCGTTGCCGCACGCCCCACGCTGCCGTAGAAGGTCCAGGTGGTGCAGTAGACGGCGAGTGAGAGCGCGTAGATGTAAGGATTGGCGATGATGCTGCGGCCCGCGTCGGCGCGTTTGTCGCCGTAAAAGGCGATCGCGAACAGCACCCCCACGTAGGCGAAGGAGGCGATGACGATAACCGGGGCGGTCAGCATGGCTCAGGAAGCGGCAGGCCGTGGGTGCTGCGATTTGCCCCTAGTCATTGCGCTTTTCGACTACCAGCGCCATCAGGCCGATCAGCAGCGCCCACACCGCGAACACGTAGACGTAAAGCACGGGGATACCCCACACCTGGCTGGGACCGGCGAACAGATTAAGAAACGGATAGTTGAACAGCAGGAAACCCAGCAGAAACAGGGCCGCCAGGCGTTGCCCCTTGATGCTTGGCCGGATCATGGACCCTCCCGGAATCGGCTCCTCTTGCGGCCCGGGCGCACGAGCCGCACGGTGCGGTCAGTGTAGCAAAAGCCCACGGTGCCGATGCAGTGACGGCGGCGAAGCGCTAACCCCCGCTATCGGAAAATAAAAAGCCCCGCAGCAGCGGGGCTTTGGGTCCAAGGAAGGGGTTTACGGGGGGAACCTTGGTTCCCTCTGTTCCGAAGCCTGCCCGGGATATGTAACGCGTAAAGCGCGTTACATATCCATCCCTTCCATGCCGCCCATTCCGCCCATCCCGTGGGCGTGGCCGCCGGCGTTTTTCTTCTCTTCGACCAGCTCAGCCACCATCGCCTCGGTGGTAAGCAGGAGGCCAGCGACGGAGGCCGCATTCTGCAGTGCGGTCCGGCTCACCTTGGTCGGATCGAGCACGCCCATCTCGACCAGATCGCCGAATTGCTCGGTCTGGGCGTTGAAACCGAAGTTGCCCGTCCCTTCCACGATCTTGTTCATCACGACGGAGGGCTCGGCGCCCGAATTGGCGACGATCTGGCGCAGCGGTTCTTCAAGCGCGCGCTTGACGATCCTGATTCCCGCGTCTTGGTCGGGGTTTTCGCCCTTGAGCTTGTCGAGCGCGGAACGCGCGCGGATGTAGGCCACGCCGCCGCCCGCCACGATGCCCTCCTCGACTGCGGCCCGGGTCGCGTGCAACGCGTCCTCGACGCGCGCCTTCTTTTCCTTCATCTCGACTTCGGTCGCGGCGCCGACCTTGACTACCGCCACGCCGCCCGCGAGCTTGGCCACCCGCTCCTGCAGCTTTTCCTTGTCGTAATCGCTGGTGGCTTCGTCGATCTGGGTGCGGATGTTCTTAACGCGCGCCTCGATCGCCTTGGGGTCGCCCGCGCCGTCGATGATCGTGGTTTCTTCTTTTGCGACTTCGATCCGCTTGGCTCGCCCGAGATCCTTCAGCGTCGCTTTCTCGAGCGCCAGGCCCACTTCTTCTGCGATCACCTGGCCGCCGGTGAGGATGGCGATATCCTCGAGCATGGCCTTGCGGCGGTCGCCGAACCCCGGCGCCTTCACCGCACAGGTCTTCAGAATGCCGCGCAGATTGTTCACGACGAGCGTCGCAAGCGCCTCGCCTTCGACCTCCTCGGCGACGAGCAAGAGCGGTTTGCCCGCCTTCGCCACCTGCTCGAGGATCGGCAGTAGGTCACGGATGCTGGAGACTTTCTTGTCGTGCAGGAGTATGTAGGGATCCTCCAGCACAGAGCTCTGCTTCTCGGCGTTGTTGATGAAATACGGCGAAAGGTAGCCCCGGTCGAACTGCATGCCTTCGACGACTTCGAGCTCGTTTTCCAGGCCCTTGCCGTCCTCGACAGTGATCACGCCTTCTTTTCCGACCTTGTCCATGGCGTCGGCGATGATCTTGCCGATCGCTTCGTCCGCGTTGGCCGAAATGGCGCCAACCTGGGCGATTTCCTTGCTGGTGGTGCAGGGTTTTGAAAGCTTCTTCAGCTCCTCGACCACCGCGATCACCGCCTTGTCGATGCCGCGTTTCAGATCCATTGGGTTCATGCCGGAGGCGACGAATTTCATCCCTTCCTTCACGATCGACTGGGCGAGCACTGTAGCGGTAGTCGTGCCGTCTCCGGCGACATCGGAAGTCTTGGAAGCGACTTCCTTCACCATCTGTGCACCCATGTTCTCGAACTTGTCCTTCAGCTCGATTTCCTTGGCGACCGACACGCCGTCCTTGGTCACGGTAGGGGCGCCGAAGGAGCGCTCCAGCACAACGTTGCGGCCCTTGGGGCCGAGAGTCACTTTGACCGCATCGGCGAGAATATTGACCCCGGCGAGCAGCTTGTGCCGCGCGGGCTCGTGGAAACGTACGTCTTTAGCAGGCATTGTTCACTCCTGAATTGAAATCGTTGGACTTATTTCGCAGCGACGACGCCCATGATGTCGTCTTCGCGCATCACCAGATACTCGGTGCCTTCGACCTTCACCGCTTGGCCGGAGTACTTGCCGAACAGGATGCGGTCGCCGACCTTGACATCCAGCGGGCGCACCTTGCCGTCTTCGAGGATCTTGCCTTTGCCGACCGCGACGACCTCCCCCTGATCGGGCTTCTCGCCGGCGGTGTCGGGAATCACGATTCCACCCGCGGATTTGTTTTCCGCGTCGAGACGCTTGACCACGACGCGATCGTGCAAGGGACGGATCTTGTTCATCATGAAAATATCCTCCTTCAAAAGAGTTAGCGGCCACTAACTAGCCCTGTGGCCATGATAAACGGGAGAAACTGGTAATTAGCACTCCTCTCCAGCGAGTGCTAATGATACGGATGAGGTCGGCAAATTTCAAGCCCCCTAAACCAACGGACTCGGCGCCGGCGGCTGGCTCCTCGCGGTTCCGCGCTGGCATACTGCCGCCTCTATGGCCGCTCGATGCTCCACGCCGTTCGCACTGTTGCACGCTCTCGCGGTACTCAGCCTTGGACCTGCGTTCACGGGGAACGTCGAGGCGGCAGGCGCCGGGGCAGCGCTTCCTCCTAAGGTAGCCGCCTCGCTTGCCGCAGCGGGAATTCCCTTGAGCGGCGTCGCCGCATTTGTTCAGGAGGTAGGCGCTCCCAAGCCGCTGCTCGCTTTCAACGCCGCGCAGGCGATGAACCCTGCTTCGACCATGAAGCTGGTGACTACCTACGCGGCCCTCGAGCTGCTCGGGCCGACCTTCGTCTGGAGGACCGAGGCTTACGCCAGCGGCAGCCTGTCCGGCGACGCGCTCGAGGGCGATCTTGTGCTGCGCGGCACCGGCGATCCGAAGCTGACGATCGAGAATTTCTGGGTGTTGCTGCGGGCGCTGCGCGCGCGCGGCTTGCGAGAGATCCGCGGCGATCTAGTGCTCGACCGGGCCTATTTCGAGCCGATCGGCGACGAGCCGGCGCGTTTCGACGGCGAACCGTTCCGTCCCTACAACGTGAGCCCGGACGCGCTGCTCCTGAATTTCAAGACGGTGCGCTTTACGTTCTCGCCCGACCCGGACCGGCAGGGCGTGCGGGTCGTCGCCGAGCCGCGCCCGGTGCAATTGGAGCTCGCGCAGTCGGTGCGCCTTGCCGAAGGCCCGTGCGGCGACTGGCGCGGCCGGCTCAAAGCCGATTTCCCGCCCATCAACGGGGCCGCGCGAGTGAGCTTCAGCGGTCCCTATCCCGCAAGCTGCGGGGAGCAGAGCTGGAACGTGGCGCTCCTGCCGCACGACGCCTACGTCTACGGCGTGTTCCGCCAGCTTTGGGAGGAGATGGGCGGCGCGCTGAAGGGCGGGTTTCGCGAAGGCACGCCAGGCCCGGGCGCCAGGCTGCTCTACGCCATCGAATCGCCGCAGCTCGCCGAGGTCGTGCGCGACATCAATAAGTTCAGCAACAACGTCATGGCGCGGCAGTTGTTTCTCACCCTATCCGCGGAGGTGTTGAAACTTCCTGGGAACGCCGCACGCTCCTCCGGCGTAATCCGTTCCTGGCTTGCACAGAAGCCGCTCGTGTTTCCCGAGCTTGCGATGGAAAACGGCTCGGGGCTGTCGCGGCGCGAGCGAATCAGCGCCGAGCATCTCGGCAAGCTGCTCCTTGCAGCTTGGCACAGTCCCGTGATGCCTGAATTCATCGCTTCGATGCCGCTCGCCGCGAACGACGGCACGATGCGCCGCAGGCTCAACCTGGATTCGGTCGCAGGCCACGTCCACGTCAAGACCGGCACGCTCGCCGACGCACGCACTGCGGCGGGATACGTGCTTGACCTCACCGGCCGGCGTCTTGCGATCGTTTTCTTCATCAATCACGCCAACGCCGCAGCGGGGGAAGTGGCGCAAGACGCTTTTCTTCGCTGGGTCTTTGAAGGCGCAGGCGCTCCCCAATAGCGCAAAGTCCTGCGGTGTGTGGCGGGCGGAGGCACTACGAAGGTTTTCCGGCCCCACGCCACGCTTGCTTGCCGCAGCGATAAGTATCTAAATTCCGTGGTATAAACCCGCAATGTGCAGAAGTTGGATTACATAGGTCAGCCAAAGTATTGGCTTGACACAAGTTTCCCCCTTAGATTACAGTGCCCGCGGTGTCGCTAAGACTCGATTTTCAGAAGGTTTTTGCGTTCAAGGGGAGAAAGGGGCCTGCTCGATGAAATACCCTGTCCTGCGGTGCGCGGTCGCAGCGTTGCTGTTGTCGGGCGCGCCCTTGGCCCATGCAGTGGACGACTATTGGTACACAGGGTTGGGAGTAGGCTACTCGCGGGTCCAGTTTTATCCTGCGGATTTCAGCTCCGGAGGCACTTTCGAAGACAGTAAAAAGACCTTCGATGCCGGCTTCAAGGGGTTCATCGGCTACCAGATCAACAGGAACTGGGCGGCAGAGCTGAGCTACGTCACGATCGGCAAATTTCACTACAAGTACAATAACGGGTCGATCACCCAGGACGCCGTCTATAAAGCAAGCGGTGTGGGATTCTCGTTGGTGCCGACGGTTCCTCTCACGAGGAATTTCTCCCTTTACGGCCGATTTGGAGCATTCTTTTCCACGGCGAGACTGACTTTTTACAACGCCAATTTTGTCGCGGGCAATGCCAGCGCCGGCGTTCAAAGCAGCGAACCCAGCGTGCTGACCGGATTCGGAGCGCAATATTTTTTCGATGATGAGAACGGCATACGCATCGAGTACGAGAACTTCGGCACGCTCGGCAACGCGTGCGATTCGGCCGACCCCTGCACCGGCCGCGTCAACGCGAAAATGGCTTCGGTCAACCTCATCTTCAAATTCTGACGGCAGCTCTGTTCTGGAAGCCGGGCCGGTCCAGGTTTTTTCTCCGCTCGGTTCGCTACAAACCGAGGTCTTTCCAGAGCAAGTCGACCCGCCTTTTCACCTCGGAGCGCATGGCGATCGGTCGGCCCCAGGCGCGTGAAGTTTCCGCCGGCCACTTGTTCGTGGCGTCGATCCCCATCTTCGAGCCCAGCCCGGCGAGCGGGCTCGCAAAATCGAGATAGTCGATCGGAGTGTTCTCGACGATAAGCACGTCGCGATCCGCGTCCACGCGCGTGGCCAGCGCCCAGATGACCTCCTTCCACTCGCGCACGTCGATGTCATCGTCGGTCACGACGATGAACTTGGTATACATGAACTGGCGCAAGGTGCTCCAGATTCCGAACATCACCCGCTTGGCATGCCCGGGGAACTGCTTTTTCATGCTCACCACGGCGAGCCGGTAGGAGCATCCCTCCGGCGGCAAATAAAAATCCACGATTTCCGGAAACTGCTTCTGCAGAATCGGAACGAACACTTCGTTCAGCGCCGCACCGAGCACGGCCGGCTCGTCCGGCGGCTTACCGGTGTAGGTCGAGTGGTAGATCGGGTCGCGGCGCATGGTGACGCGCTCCACCGTGAGCACGGGAAAATCTTCCCTCTCGTTGTAATAACCGGTGTGATCGCCGAACGGGCCCTCGGCGGCTGTCTCCCCGGGGCGAATCACTCCTTCGAGCACGATTTCGCTTGATGCGGGCACCTGCAGATGCGAGCCCAGGCACTTCGCAAGCTCCGTGCGCGAGCCGCGGAGGAGCCCGGCGAATTGGTATTCGGAGAGAGTGTCCGGCACGGGCGTGACCGCGCCGAGAATAGTCGCGGGGTCGGCCCCGAGCGCCACCGCCACCGGAAAGGGCTCGCCCGGCCGCGCTTCGGAATACTCGCTAAAGTCGATCGCGCCTCCGCGATGGGGAAGCCACCTCATGATGAGCTTGTCCGGCGCGATGAGCTGCTGGCGGTAGATGCCGAGGTTCTGACGCGCCTTGCGCGGTCCGCGCGTCACCGTAAGCCCCCAGGTGATGAGCGGCCCTGCATCTTCCGGCCAGCAAGTCTGGATCGGAAGACGCGAAAGGTCTACCTCCTTGCTCTCCCACACCACCTGCTGGCACGGCGCGCCGGAAATTTCCTTCGGCGTCATGTGCATCACCTGCCTTCCGATCGGAATCCAGCGCTCGAGCACGTCGCGAAATCCTTTCGGCGGCTCGGGCTCCTTGAGGAAGGCGAGCAGCTTGCCGATCTCCCGCAACGCCTCCCGCGGGTCGGCCCCGGTCTCGGCGCCCATGGCGAGCGCGACGCGGCGCGTCGTGCCGAACAGATTGCCGAGCACAGGAATCGCGTGGCCTTTGGGCTTCTCGAACAGCAACGCCGGACCGCCAGCCTTGAGCACGCGATCGCAGATCTCGGTCATTTCCAGCTTCGGATCGACCTCGGCCCGCACGCGCTTCAACTCACCCGCGAGCTCCAGTTGTGACAGAAAGTCGCGCAGGTCTTGGTAGCTCATCGCTCGACACGATCGTCGCCGTGGTGGCGCGCTCCACGGAGATGACAGTGCCAGTCACGTAGCTCGCGTGGCCCGAGGTGAGGAATACGGCGACAGCCGATACCCTTGCTTCCGCCCCTGATAAGTACGACCCGTCCCGCGAGATTCAAATCCATGGGATTCCCTGCCTTATCGCGAAGTCGGCGAAAATTCCGGCGAAAATGGCGGCACCGACCCAGTTGTTGTGCTTGAACGCCTTGAAGCAGTCCTCCCGGCCCCGACCGCGGATCAGGCGAAAGTGATACGCGATACATCCGCCGGCACCAGCAAGACCGAGATAGTAGACCAGGCCCAGGCCTTGGTGCAGGCCGATGCCCGCGAGGAGCACCAGCATCGCCCCGTAGCTGATCATCACGGCCAATACGTCATACCGGCCGAAAGTGATGGCTGCGGTCTTGATGCCGATGCGCAGATCGTCGTTGCGGTCCACCATCGCATATTCGGTGTCGTACGCGATCGCCCAGAAGATATTGGCAAGGAGCAGCCACCAGCCCTCGGCCGGGATGGTCCCGAGGATCGCCGCGTAGCCCATCGGGATTCCGAAACCGAATGCGATCCCGAGGTAGGCCTGCGGGATCGAGAGAAAGCGCTTGGTCAAGGGATAAGTCGCCGCGAGGCCGAGCGCGGCGAAAGAAAGCAGCATGGTGAGCCGGTTCAGGGGCAACACCAGCCCGAATGACGCCAGGGTGAGCGCCGCAGCGAGAATGAGCGCCTCGCGCCGGCTCACCGCACCGGTCGCAAGAGGGCGGTCCCGGGTGCGCTCCACTTCGGCGTCGAAGCGCCAGTCGGCAAGGTCGTTCATCACGCAGCCTGCCGAACGCATGAGCAGCGTCCCGAGCGCGAAGATCCATACGATCCGTCCGTCCGGGCGCCCGTTCCCCGCCAGCCACAGCGCCCACAGCGTGGGCCACAGCAGGAGCAGCGTGCCGATCGGCTTGTCGAGCCGCATCAGGCGCTCGTACAGCGTAAGCCGGGTAGCGAGTGCGGCGAAGTTCATGGGGCGCGCATTGTATCCCTGGATTTCAGGCCCTGAGAAAATCGGCGCGCCCGCCGAGCCAGCGCTCGAGGTGCCGCTCGGCCGACTCGGGATGCTCGGTGAGGAGCGCTTCGGCGACCGTGCGCGTCGATTCGACTAGGTCCGCGTCTTCGTCGAGATCGGCGAAGCGCAGGAGCGGCGCCCCGCTCTGCCGGGCGCCGAGATATTCGCCGGGGCCGCGCAGCAGGAGATCTTCGCGCGCGATGACGAAGCCGTCCGAATTTTCGAAAATCACGCGCAAGCGCTTGCGCGCGGCCTCGCCGAGCGGATTCTGATAGAGCAGGATGCACACCGATTCCGTCGTGCCGCGCCCGACGCGTCCGCGCAGCTGATGCAGTTGCGCTAGGCCGAAGCGCTCCGCGTGCTCGATCACCATGAGCGAGGCCTTGGGAACGTCCACGCCCACCTCGATCACGGTCGTCCCCACCAGCAGCTGGATCCTGCCCGCGAGGAATGCGGCCATCGTCTGCGCCTTTTCGGCGGGTTTCAGGCGCCCGTGGATCAACCCTACCTTGAGCTCCGGAAATTCCCTGCTGAGCGCCGCGTGGGTCTCGAGTGCAGTCTGCAATTGCAACTGCTCGGACTCCTCGATCAGCGGGCACACCCAGTAGGCCTGGCCCCCGGCGCCGCAGGCCTCGCGGATGCGGCGCACGACTTCCGGGCGGCGCGAACCGGCGACCAGCTTGGTCACCACGGGCCTTCTGCCCGGCGGCAGCTCGTCGATGTTCGACACGTCGAGGTCCGCGTAGTAGCTCATCGAGAGCGTTCTCGGAATCGGCGTCGCGCTCATCATGAGCTGGTGCGGTTCTTCTCCCTTGGTGCGCAGCGCCAGCCGTTGCGCGACGCCGAAACGGTGCTGTTCGTCGACAACGGCAAGGCCGAGTGAACGGAAATCGACCTGCTCCTGGAACAGCGCATGCGTTCCGATCGCGACCACTGCTTTTCCGGAGGTTATCGCTGCGCGCGCCGAGTCGCGTTCCTTCTTGGTCTGGCTCCCCGTGAGCCAGGCGATCTCCAGACCGAGCGGACCGAGCCACTCGCCGAACTTGCGGAAGTGCTGCTCCGCCAGGATCTCGGTGGGCGCCATGACCGCGGCCTGCAGGCCGTTTTCGACCGCGCGCAAAACGGCGAGCACGGCGATCACGGTCTTGCCGCTGCCGACATCGCCCTGCAGCAGCCGATGCATCGGGTGCGGCCGCGCCAAATCGCGCTCGATCTCTCCCCAGGCGCGCTGCTGGGCTCGCGTAAGCCGGAACGGCAGCCGTTCGATCAGCGCGGCAGTATAACGGCGCGCCTTTTCGAGCGGCTGCGCGAGTGCGGGAGCCGTGCGCGCCTTGCGCTCGCGGTAGTGCCTGCGCATCGAGAGCTGTTGCGCCAGCAGCTCGTCGAATTTCACGCGTCGCCAGGCCGGAAGTCTGCGTCCGCTTAACGCCGCCGGGTCCGCCCCGGAGCAGGGATGGTGCAGCGTGTCGACCGCCTCGCGGAAATCGCACAGCCCGAGGCGCCTGCACAGGTCTTCGGGCAGCGTGTCATCGAGCGAGGCGCACGCGAGCGCACCTTCGATCAGGCGCCGCAGCCGGGCCTGCGCAAGGCCTGCAGTGGTCGGATAGATCGGCGTGAGCGCGGTCGGCAGCGGCGTCGCCCCATGCAACACGTGAAATCGTGGATGGATCATTTCCCCGCCGAAAAACCCCGTGCGCACTTCACCGAAGGCGCGCACGGTCGCGCCGGGCACGAGCGCTTTGGCCTGGCTCGCATAGAAATTGAAAAAGCGCAGCACGAGCTCGCCCGTGGGATCTTCGATCCGCGAGATCAGCTGGCGCCGGGGCCGGTACGCGATCTCGGTCGAGCGCACGGTGCCCTCCACCTGCACGGGCAAGCCGGGCGGAGCGCTCGCGATCGAGGTGATGCGCGTCTCGTCCTCGTAGCGCAAGGGTAGGTGAATAACGAGATCGAAATCGCGGTGAATTCCGAGGCGCGCGAGCTTCGCTTGAATCGGCGAGCTGAGAGTTGAGAGTCGGCTGCTGGAGGCAACGGCATCGCCGCGACCGAACGAAGGTTCGCGCTCGTCCGGGCTCTTCGCTCTCAACGCGGGACCCTCAACTGCCGAGCACGAGGATCGCGTCCGCCTCGACCAGCGCGCCGCGCGGAAGCGCCGCGACACCGACCGCGGCGCGCGCCGGATACGGCTTGTCGAAATAGCGGGCCATGATCTCGTTGACGCGGGCGAAATGCGCCAGGTCGGTCAGATAGACGGTGAGCTTCACCGCATCGGCGAGCGATCCGCCCGCCGCCTCGGCTACCGCTTTGAGATTTCGGAAGACGCGATCGATCTGGTTCTCGATTCCGTCGACAAGCTGCCCGGTTTGCGGGTCCAGGCCGATCTGGCCGGAGAGATAGAGCGTGTCGCCCGCGCGCACTGCCTGGGAGTAGGTGCCGATCGCAGCCGGCGCATTCGAGGTGGAAATGATCGACCGTGCCATATAGGGCGTAAAGTCCATGTGCGGCGACCGTTTATAATATCCGCGCTGGGCTGGGAGGCGCCAGCATTCCGGCATTCCAATGACTTCTCAGATTGCCAATCTCCTGAAGCTCGTTGGCACGCCAAGGGACGGCGCGCTGTTGCGCTTCTCCTTGGGAAGCGAATACCTGAAGAGCGCCGATTTCGAAGCAGCCGTCGCGCACCTCCGGGCGGCGGTGGAAAAAGACCCCGGGTATTCCGCGGCGTGGAAGCTGCTCGGACGCGCGCTCGCCGAGAGCGGACGCACCGATGAGGCGCTGGCGGCCTATCGCAAAGGGATCGAAGTGGCTGAAAAGAAGGGTGACAAACAAGCCGCCAAAGAAATGACCGTGTTTGCGCGCCGCCTCGAAAAGGGCCTTGCATCGGGCAGGGCAAGCGGCGGCAGCTCATGAGCGCGCTTGCGAATCTGCGCCAGAAGCTGTTCGGCAAGCCGCTCGATCCCCTGGACAAGAAGACGCGACGGCATATCGCGCTGGGCCGAGTTCCCCAACGCGATCTTTTTCACCAGCAAGCTGATCTTCGACCACGACAACTGGTTCATCCAACTGCTGCACAACCAGGCGGCGATGGCGCTGCAACGGCGCTTTCACCTGCTCGGCACGCAGATGATCATCCTGCCCATGAAACTGAGCGTTTAGGCCGCCCGCGGCTCGGCCGGCTGGATTTTCAGGCTCGAGTGATGATCGACCTACCCACGCCGTCCGCTCCCCCATTTCCCCTGCTGCACGCCGGCGCCGAACAGTGCTTCGACCACGTCACGCAGCTCGCGTGCAAATTGGTCCTTGGGCACAAACGCATCGGCGCCCGCCGCGATTGCCCCGACCCGGTGCTCCATGCAGTCCTCGAGGGTCATCATCACCACCTTGGGAGGGGCCTGCAGCGCTTTGATCGAGGAAGCCACCGCCAATCCGCTCATACCGGGCATGCTGATGTCGATGAGCATGAGGTCAGGCTGCTCAGCGCCTGCGCGCGCCAGCGCCTCGCCCCCGGAATGCGCGCTCGCCAGCACCTCGAAGCGGCCGCTGCAAGAGAGGAACTGCGCGACCGCGCTCGCGAATGGCAGGCTGTCGTCGACGACCATGACCTTGATGCGTTTCAACGCTTACCCTCCGAAACCCGAGCGAGCGGCGCGGCACTAGGCAACAACCCACTGGCGGGCGTTTCCGACACATTAGAGCCGTACGGAGGGCAAGCCAATCGGGCCGGCCCCGAGCAAGGTCAGCCAAATACCTTAGAAACGTGCCGGAGCTACAGGAAAACCCCTGATTTCAACGCGCATTACTTCCCGGCGCTGATAAGGCCATTGCGGATGGCGTACTTCACCAAGCCGGCGATGTCGCGAATCTGAAGGCGCTCCATGAGCTGAGCGCGATGGGTCTCGACGGTCTTCACGGAAAGCTCCAGCCGATAGGCGATTTCCTTGGTGCTGTGGCCCTCTGCGATGAGGTGCAGCACCTGGCGCTGCCGCGGCGTCAGGTTGTCGGGCGCGGGCTGCTCGGCTCCGACCCGCTGCACGTAGCCTTCCACGACCTGCTTCGAAATCGGCGGGCTGAGATAGGTCTCGCCCTGCATCACGGCCTTCAAGGCGATTTCGAGCTCGGCGGTTGCGGAATCCTTGAGCATGTAGCCGGCGGCTCCCGCGCGCAGCGCCTGAAGCACGTATTCCTCGTTCGCGTGCATCGACAGCATCACCACGCGCACCTCGGGGAGCTCCTGCTTGAGCTGAGCGCTGGCCTCAAGCCCGCCGAGCCCCGGCATCGAAATGTCGAGCAACACGACGTCAGGGCGATGGGTACGCGCCAGGTCCAGCACTTCGTTGCCGTTGCCCGCTTCGGCCACGACGGTGACGCCTTCCAGACCTTCCAGCAGCGCGCGTATCCCAGCCCGCACCAGGATGTGATCATCCGCAAGAAGTATTCGCACCGGGCTCATGTCGGTCCCGAGCTGGCGCGGATCAGGGGAAGCGCGAGGCTCAACCGGGTCTCCCTCCCGGGCGCCGAGTCGAGCGCAAGCCGCCCGCCGGCGAGCGTGGCGCGCTCTTCCATGCTGAGCAGGCCCATGCTCCGGCCGGCCGCCGCGCCCAGACGCGCCGCTGCGACGTCGAAACCCCGCCCGTTGTCGCGCACCTCCAGACGCAATTCGGCCTCCGTGCCTGCGAGCGTAACCCAAACTTCGCTCGCCTGCGCGTGGCGAGCGATGTTGGTCAGCGCCTCCTGGGCGATGCGAAAGCAGGTGGTCTCGATCTCCGGGGCGAGGCGCGGAGGCACCCCCTCATGCATGAAGTTCGGCTTGAATCCGGCGCCGCCCGCCTGCCGGTCCAGGTGCGAGCGCAGCGCCGCCACCAGCCCGAGGTCATCGAGTTGCGACGGCCTCAAGTCGCGGGACATGCGACGCACCTGTTCAAGCGCTTCGTCGATCGCCGCGACGCACTCGCTTCGGCGCGACGCGTAATCGGCCAAAGAGGGATTGAGGCCGGCGAGGCGCAATTTCACGGCAGTCAGCAGCTGCCCGACGCCGTCGTGCAGCTCGCGCGCAAAGCGACGACGCTCGGTTTCCTCGACCTGGAGCAAGCGCACCGAAAGCGCCTGCAGTCTGCGATGGGCTTCCCGGAGCGCCTGTTGCGCGGCCCTGCGCTTGACGAGCTCCAAGCGGTCGTTCAAGGCGCGGGTCACCACCGGCGCAAGGCGCTCGAGCCTTTCCTTCATCACGTAATCGGTGGCGCCCGCCTTGACGCTCTCGATGGCGCGCTCCTCGCCGAGCGTGCCGGAGATGAGGACAAAGGGGATCTCCAGACCGCGCTCGTTGAGCAGACCGAGGGCGCTCAGGCCGTCGAAACTAGGAAGATTGTAGTCGGCGAGAATCAGCTCGAAATCCGGCTGATCCAGACAGGCCTCGAAATCCTCGCGAGTTTGCACCCGCAGCCAGTCGCAATCGTAACCGGCGGCCTGAAGCTGCCCCACCTCGAGTTCCGCGTCGAAGGCGTTATCTTCGAGAATCAGAAGCTTGAGCGGCGTGGGCATGTCACTGAGGCGGGGGCTCGTTCAGCAGCATCCAGAACAGCCCCGGCTGCCTCACCGCGTTCGTGAATTTTTCGAACTCGACGGGCTTGACGACGTAGGCGTTGACCCCGTGTTCATAACTCTCGGCGAGGTCGCGCTGCTCCCGCGAGGAAGTCAGCATCACGACCGGGATCCGCCTGAGCGCGGGGTCTGCCTTGATGGTGCGCAGCACTTCCAGGCCGTCGACCTTGGGCATCTTCAAATCCAGCATCACGAGCACCGGCGCTGCGCCTGCCCTGCCGGCAAAGGCGCCGCGCCAATAAAGATAGTCGAGCGCTTCTGCGCCGTCGCGCGCGACATCCACGTCGTTGGCGACATGCTTGGCGAGGGCTGCGAGCGTCAACTCGATGTCGTTCTCGCTGTCTTCCACAAGCAGAATACGCCCATCGCGCATCGTTTCACTCCCTATCCGCTCGCCGGCTCGCCCCAACCTCAATGATAGCCGCGGCGCGCTTCGAGGTGAATTTCATCGCGTTGGAGAGCAGGTTGACAAGGGCGACCCGCAGCAACGCCCGGTCGCGTGCGGAAAAGCCGAAGGCCGGCAAACCGGGCCTTCATGGGATGCTGGTGGAGTTGAGGAGGATCGAACTCCCGACCTTCGCATTGCGAACGCGACGCTCTCCCAGCTGAGCTACAACCCCACGTGAGGGCAATTTTAACGGCAATCCCCTGCTCCGGCAACGCGAAAAAATCCGGTTTTCGCCGCAGATCAGGCAATTGCGGGCGGTATTCGGCCGGCGCTATGATGCGGACAGAATCGCCCCGCGGGAAATTCCATGCAAATCGATCCGCCATTCGGCTACAGCGAAATCGTCCCCCTCTACAAGAACCAGAAGGTGCGACTGCCCGCTCCCGGCGCGCTTCCGGAATTCTGCCGAAAGGTCAATGCCGTGCCGATCTCGTATTCCGAATTCGCCGTGGCGTGCCGCGATTACCCGCTTGCGTTCATCACGACCGACCGGGGCGGGACATTCATCCCGGTCGCGGTGCTCGGGGTTACAGGGGGAGAGAATCTGTTTCTGCGCGAGGGCGCATGGGACGGGTCGGTCTATCTTCCGGCGTACGTGCGCCGCTACCCGTTTTGCATGGCGCGGGTCACGCTCGACTCGGTAGAGCAGGCGGACCGGCTGATGTGCGTCGAGAGGGCGTTTCTCTCGGACGATGGCGAGCGCATGTTCGACGAGACGGGCCTGGCGCTTGCGCGCTGGCAGCCGATAGAAAAGCTGCTCCAGGAGTACGAAGCCGACCTCGAGCGCAGCCGCGAGCTGTGCGCGATCCTCGCCGATTACGCTTTGCTCGAGCCGTTCACCCTGCAGACTTCGCTCAAGGAAGGCGAGGCCGTGAATCTCGGCGGCATGTACCGCGTCGAGGAAAGGAAACTCGAGTTCCTCAACGCTGCCCAGCACAAGACCCTGATCCGTAAGGGCGTCATGGGGCGCATCTACGCCCACCTGATATCGCTTGAGAACTTCGCCCGATTGCTTGCCCGCAAAAATTGGGCGGCAAGCGGTGCTTAAACCAGACTACTCACTTCGAGCGGGCGCGAGCAAGCCGGTCCCGGACCGCGGCCCACTCGGCACTCGCCGGCGGTTCTTCGACCAGAATTTCATCGCAGCCCGATGCATCCAGCGCGCGCAGATTGGAATACAGATCTCGCGAATAGCGCTGCGGATCCGTGGAGGCCCTGATCCACATTGCGCACCTCTCGCCGACCGGTTGCGCGCGGAAACACAACACTGCGCAGTTCCGCCACGCACCTCGCACCCTCTCGTCCCATTGGTCACCCGCGACGAGCCGTAGCGGCTTTCGCGGCGCGTAATGGGATTCCAGTGTACCCGGGGCGCGCGGGGCGTTCGGATCGCGTGGCTCGGGGGTGGCGCCAAGCGTTGCGGCGATATCCCCCGTGCTGACTCGTCCCGGCCGCAGGAGAACCGGGCGATCGCGCGACAGATCGATGATCGTCGATTCGATGCCGATCTCGCACGGGCCGCCGTCCAAGATCAAATCGATCTCTTTGCCGAGATCGTCACGCACGTGCTCAGCTGTAGTCGGGCTGATGCGGCCGAATTTGTTGGCGGATGGAGCCGCAATCCCACCGCCGAATTGGCGCAACAGCTCGAGAGCGACCGGGTGGCCGGGGACGCGCAGGCCGATCGTGTCCTCGCCGCCGGTGAGGTAATCGCCCACACCCAGGGCGCGCTTCAGAACCAGGGTCAGCGGCCCCGGCCAGAAGCGCGCTGCGAGTTTCCTTGCGGGCTCGGGGACCTCGCTCGCCCAGCGTTCGAGCTGCTCGGCGTCGCCGATGTGAACGATGACGGGGTGGCCGGTGGGACGACCCTTTACTCGGTAGATGCGCGCGACCGCTAACGGATTGGATGCGTCAGCGCCGAGTCCGTATACCGTTTCAGTCGGAAACGCGACCAGGCCGCCGCGTTTCAGGGCAGCGACGGCTTCTCGAATCGGAACCGAACGGCGAGCGTCGATAGTCGCGGGCAAGCGGAACCGGGACGAAATCCCCGTCAATCGGGTAGCTTGGTGTTCTTGACGGCTTCCGCCTGGCTCGCACGGAATTGGGCAAGGCGCTCAGCGAGTTTCGCGTCGCCGTGCGCAAGCATCGCGACGGCGAACAGGCCCGCGTTGGCGGCGCCCGCCTCGCCGATCGCAAAAGTCGCCACCGGAATCCCCTTTGGCATCTGCACGATCGCGAGCAGCGAATCGAGGCCTTGAAGATATTTTGAGGGCATCGGCACCCCGAGCACCGGCACGGTCGTCTTCGCCGCGATCACGCCGGCAAGATGGGCCGCGCCGCCGGCTCCCGCAATGAAACAGCGGACGCCCTTCGCGCTCAAGCGTTCCACCCACTCAGCGAGCGCGTCAGGCGAGCGATGCGCCGAGAGCACCTTGGCTTCGTAGGGCACCGAGAAATCGGTGAGCTGCTTCCCCGCTTCGCGCATCACCTCCCAATCGCTTGCGCTTCCCATGACGATGCCGACGAGCGGCGAGCGGCTGGCCATTGTCATTCTCCCAGTTTGCGCCCGGTCAGGCGGTGGAGCGCCTCGCGGTATTTTTCCGAGGTCCTGGCGATCACCTCGGCGGGAAGCCGCGGCGCGGGCGGCGTCTTTTTCCAGCCGAGCGTCTCCAGATAGTCGCGTACGTACTGCTTGTCGAAGGAGGGCGGGCTCGATCCCGGCCGGTACTCGTCCGCGGGCCAGAACCGCGAGGAATCCGCGGTCAGCGCCTCGTCGATCAAGACGAGATTTCCCTTGTCGTCCGTCCCGAATTCGAACTTGGTGTCGGCGATGATGATGCCGCGTTCTACTGCGTAGTCGGCCGCCTCGCGGTACAGGCGCACGCTCAGCTCGCGCACTTTGGCTGCCAGCGCCTTGCCGATCATCTTCTCGACCCGGGCGAACGAGATGTTCTCGTCGTGGGCGCCGGCCTCGGCCTTGGTGGCCGGCGTAAATAGGACTTCCGGCAGCTTGTCGGCCTGCTTCAGCCCTTTCGGCAAGCGAACGCCGCAAACCGCGCCGGTATTCTGATAGTCCTTCCAGCCCGAGCCGATGAGATAGCCACGCGCCACCGCCTCGACCGGAAGGGGTTTGAGTTTCCTGACAACAACCGAGCGCCCCTTCACCTGAGCTGCTTCCTCGCCGCTCTTGACCACCGTTTCCGCAGCAAGGCCGTCGAGATGGTTTGCGACGATGTGGCCGAGCTTCCCGAACCAGAAGTTCGACATCTCGTTCAGCACCCGCCCCTTGTCGGGAATCGGATCGGGCAGGACCACATCGAATGCCGAAAGCCGGTCGGTGGTAACGATAAGCAGGCGGTCGCCGCCCACGGCGTACATATCGCGGACTTTGCCCCGTCCCAGGAAAGGCAGGCTCTTGATGCTCGATTCGTAGAGCGGGGCCGCCATCCCTACGCCGCCTGCTTCTCCAGATCGTGACGGTATTTGCCCTGGGCCGCGAGGCTGTTCATGCGCGCGCGGTGGTAGAGCGCGCGCTGTGCGGCCGCGACGTTGCCGGGCACTCCGCACCAAGTCTTCAGCGCGGGGTTCTGCAGCGCTCGGCTGAAGGAGAAGGTGAGCGGCCAAGGCAGCCCCGGCATTCTCGCCATTTCGTTGAGATGGGCCGTCGCGGCTTCGTCGCTCTGGCCGCCCGAAAGGAAAACAATACCCGGCAGCGCCGCCGGAACGGTGCGCTTCAGGCAGCGCACGGTTTCTTCGGCGACCCGGTCCACGCCGGCCTGCTTCGGGCAGTCCTTGCCCGACACCGCCATCGATGCCTTGAGGACGACGTGCTCGAGCGACACGTTGTGGGCACGCAACGCGGCGAAGAGTGCCGTCAGCGTCGCCTCGCTCGCTTCGTAGCAGCGCTCGATCGTGTGATCGCCGTCGAGCAGCACTTCGGGCTCGACGATCGGAACAATCGAGGCCTCCTGGCATAGCGCAGCGTAGCGCGCCAGCGCGTGGGCGTTGGCGTACAGGCAGGCGTGAGTGGGAATGCCCGGGCCGATCGTGATCACGGCGCGCCACTTGGCAAAGCGGGCGCCCAGCTTGAAGTATTCGGCCAGCCGCCCGCGCAGTCCGTCGAGCCCCTCGGTGATCTTCTCGCCCGGGCAGAGCGCGAGATCATGGGTGCCCTTGTCCACCTTGATGCCGGGGACGATCCCCTTTTTCTCGAGGTAGCTCGGGAACGGTTCGTTGCCTGCGACCGTGCTTTGGCGCAGGGTCTCGTCGAAGAGAATCACGCCGCTTACATACTCCTCGATGCCCTTGGTGGTAAACAGCAAGTCGCGGTAGGCGCGGCGGTTCGGCTCGGTACACTCCACGCCGATCGACTTGAAGCGTTTCTCGCAGGTCGCGTTGGATTCGTCCGCGGCGAGCAATCCTTTGCCCTTGGCGGCCATGGCTGCCGCCGTCTTGGATAGCAGGTTCATGTCCATGGACTGGGTACCTTCGGATGTTCCGGAATCGGGAAGCGAGAGGCCGTAATTTTACCTGCCGGGCGCCGACGCCGCTACGTTCTTTCCGGCATGGTCATGCGTCAGGCATGGCCTTCCAGCATCAGCAGACAGTCTGGTGCCGCATACGGCAGGTCGCGAGCACTTCGTCCGGGTCCCGCCGCCACCAGTTGCGCGAGGACAGGATCTCGACCTCGTGAAAGCCGCGGTACCCCGCCTGTTCCATCCAGGAGCGCAACAGCGGGAGGTCGATTACGCCGTCGCCCATCATGCCTCGGTCGGTGAGGAGGTCCGCGGTGGGCACCAGCCAGTCGCAAATATGAAACGCGAGCAGGCGCTTGTCGCCGGCACGCTCGATTTGCGCCTTGAGCAACGGATCCCACCAGACGTGGTAGACGTCCACCACGACACCTAAAGCACCGCTCCCATTTCGGTCCAGCTCGTCGCACAGATCGAGCGCCTGCGCGAGCGTGTTCACGCAGGCGCGGTCGGCGCAGTACATCGGGTGCAGCGGCTCGATCGCGAGCGGCACGCCCGCCGAGCTCGCGTGATCGAGCATTTCGCCGACGCCGTCTCTCACCATCCCGCGCGCGCCGGCAAGGTCTTTCGAGCCGGGAGGCAGGCCCCCGGCGACGAGCACCAGGCACTTTGCCTCGAGTGTGGCGGCATCGTCGATCGCTCGCAGGTTGTCGTCGATCGCAGCCCGGCGCGCTTTGCGGTCCGCGGCCGGAAACATGCCGCCCCGGCAAAGCCCCGTGACGGTCAGGCCGTTGTCGCGGATCGCCTTCGCGGCTTCCTTCACGCCCATCTCGGCGAGCTTGTCGCGCCAGGGTGAAATGCCGCGAATGCGGTGGCGTGCGCAGCCTTCGATCATCTGGCGCAGGCTCCACTTCTCCCGCACCGTGGCGGTGTTGAGGGAGAGAAGCTCCGGCTCGGGTGGAGAACCCTTCATTCCGGCGGCCTATGCCTGAGGCGTCAAGGTCTCTTTTTTGCCCTGGCGCGCCGGTCAGGCCCGGCGGTGCTCGCCTACCCTGACGATCTTCATCGTGTTGGTACCGCCCGCCTTGCCGATCGGCTCCCCGATGGTAATCACGATGAGATCGCCCTTCTGCACGACGCCGTTCTTTACGAGGACGTTTTCGGCCTCCTCCAGCAGCTCCTCGCGGTCGTGGCCGACATACTTGACCATGAGCGGGTAGGTGTCGCGAAACAGCGCGCAGCGATAACGCGTCGCGGTCTGCGAAGTGAGCGCGTAAATCGGCACGCCGCAGTTGATGCGCGACATCCACAGCGCGGTCGAGCCCGATTCGGTGAGCGCGGCGATCGCTTTCACCTTGAGGTGATAGGCGGTGAAAAGAGCCGCCATGGCGATGGACTGGTCCACGCGGGTAAAAATGCGGTCGAGGAAATCGCGGTCGAGGGTCACCTCGGCCGAGTCCTCTGCGACTTCGCAGATGCGGCTCATCGCCGCGATGGTCTCGACCGGGTACTTTCCGCTCGCCGTCTCCGCCGAGAGCATCACCGCGTCGGTGCCGTCGAGCACGGCGTTCGCGACGTCCGACACTTCGGCGCGGGTGGGCACGGGGTTCGATATCATCGACTCCATCATCTGCGTCGCGGTGATGGTGAGCTTGTTCTGCTCGCGCGCAAGGCGAATCATGCGCTTCTGCAGCGCCGGCACCGAGGCGTCGCCGACCTCTACGGCAAGGTCGCCGCGCGCCACCATGATCCCCTCGCAGGCCGACATGATGTCGGTGAGCGCCTTGGGCTCGACGGCTTCCGCGCGCTCGATCTTGGCGATGAGGAACGCCTCGCCGCCGGCGGCGTGCAGAAGCTGTCTCGCCATCGACATGTCGGTGCTCGACTTGGGGAAGGAAACGGCCAGGTAATCGACCCGGATTTTCGCCGCGGTACGAATGTCCTCCACGTCCTTCGGCGGGAGCGCGGGAGCGGTGAGACCGCCCCCCAGGCGGTTGATGCCCTTGTTGTTGGAGAGCACTCCCCCGTGGCGCACGCGGCAGTGCACCTCGTTGCCCAGGACTTTCTCGACGTCGAACACGATCCTGCCGTCGTCAAGAAGCAGCACGTCTCCCGGCCGCACATCGCGCGGCAGCTCCTTGTAATCCAGACCGACGCGCCCGCGGTCCCCCAGCTCGAGGTCGGCGTCGAGCACAAACGCATCGCCCGGATTGAGAGTGACCTTGCCGTCCTTGAACTTTCCGACGCGGATCTTCGGGCCCTGCAGGTCGCCCATGATGCCGACCGTGCGCCCGGTTTTGCGGCAAGCTTCGCGCACCAGCTCGGCGCGCCGCTCGTGGTCCCCTGCGGTGCCATGCGAGAAATTCATGCGCACGATGTCCACCCCCGCGAGGAACATCCGCTCGAGCGTTTGAGGATCGCTCGACGCGGGGCCCAGTGTGGCGACGATTTTGGTGCTTCTGCTCATTGACCCCCCGAGAAAAACCGTTCTACTTTACCAGATGCTCATAGAGCGACTTCCCCTGGCATGACCCGGCTGAGAACGGGTCGGGGAATTTTTTTTTGGCAGTGAGCACCTGGTTTCGGCTATATTTCCGGTCTGCGCCGGCGGCTGGGCCCTTGTTTCCAGGAGACTGCCAGGAAGCCATCGTGGCAGCCCTTGACTTAGGGCACCAGGGGCCCGCCCCGCGGTTTGTTTGGGACTCTAAGGGAGAACACACGTGCTTGCCACGCAGATTCGCCAGAAGGACGGCATCTTCTACTTCGGCAGCATCCGCGCGCCCGAGCTGCTCGCCAAAGTCCGTTTCATCAGCCGGTTCTATGGCGAGGGCGAGGAGATCGCCCCGGCACGCATTTCGCAGGAAGACGAAATCGCCCAGTTCATCTCGAAAATCGAACGAACCGACCGCGCTTTCCAGCGGTCGCTCTCGCGGGCCAAGGTGCGCCAGCTCAAGAATTTCTACGAAACGGCGATCACCCAGCCGCCGATTCCAGGGACGGTGCTGCTCTTCACCCCGGAGAAGCTGCGTTTCCAGGCTGCCGATGGAACCAACGGGGTCGGCCAGCTTTCCGAGCCGCAGTCGAAATTCCTCATCATCGACGGCCAGCACCGGCTCGCGGCGCTGCGCTTTTACCTCGATGAGCGCCCCGACGACGCCAAGACCATCAACGTGCCCTGCGTGATCTTCGACGGGCGCAGCGAGGATTTTGCTACTGAGATGTTCGTCATCATCAACTCGACGCCCACCCGCATCAACAAAAGCCACCTCGTCGACCTGTACGAGCGAGTGTCCTGGGCGGAGCCCCACCGCAAGTTCGCCGCGCGCCTGGTCGGAAGCCTCTATAGCGAGGGGGACAGCCCGTTGCGCTACCGCATCAACCGGCTCGGCGGGCGCAGCCAGCAGGACAAGTGGATCCTGCAGGCCGAGCTCTTCAACGAGCTGCACCGCTGGGTGAGCCGCGACTGGCGCCGCATCCAGATCGCAGGCGGAAGCAGCAAGGAAATCCCGCGCTACTATGGCATGGTGCGCGATTTCCTCAAGGCCGCCGAGCGCGTATGGGGCGAAGCCTGGGGCGAGGCGAATTACATGGTGACCAAGCCCGTGACCCTCAAAGCGATGATCCGCGTGTGCGCCGATCTTGCGCGCGAGGACGGCGAGCCCGCCGAGGGCCGCGTCAAGCGCTGGGAAGAGCGGCTTGTCCCTTGGCGCGATCAGGTGAAGGCGTTCAAGTCGGAGGGCTTCTACGAGCGCTTTGCCGCCAAGGGCGAGGTCGAGCGCGTGTCCCGCGTGCATCGGGAGCTCGCCCGCGCCGCCGGGATCGACACTCGCGCAGCCAAATAGCCGCGGGTTTGTCCGACCGCGAGCCCTCAGGCGCCCGTGCGCTGCTCCAGGATTTCGATCGCGGGCAGTTTCTTGCCCTCGAGGAATTCGAGAAAAGCGCCGCCGCCGGTCGAGATGTAGGAAATCCCGTCCGCAACCCCATACTTGGCGATAGCCGCGAGCGTCTCGCCACCGCCCGCGAGTGAAAATGCCCGCGATGCCGCGATCGCCTGGGCGAGCGCCCGGGTTCCCTGCCCGAACTGGCTGAATTCGAACACGCCGACCGGCCCGTTCCAGACGATGGTTCCGGCACCCGAGAGCGACTGGGCGAAGGTGGCAGCCGTCTTCGGGCCGATGTCGAGGATCATGTCGTCGTCGCTCACCTGGCCGACCGGTTTGATCTCCGCCCTCGCGATCTCGGTGATCTCCTTGGCGCAGACAACGTCTGTCGGAAGCGGGATCTCTCCGCCCTTGGCGCGCAGTATGTCCACGATTCGCTTCGCCTCGGCGGCAAGCTCGGGCTCGGCGAGCGATTTGCCGATCTTCATGCCGGCCGCAAGCATGAAGGTATTGGCGATGGCTCCTCCGGGGATCAGGCGGTCGACCTTCCCGGCAAGCGCAGCGAGCACCGAGAGCTTGGTCGAAACCTTGGCGCCGGCGACGATGGCAACCAGAGGCCGGGCGGGACGCTCGAGCGCCCTCGAGAGGGCTTCGATTTCCGCGGCCATGAGCGGCCCCGCGCAGGCGATCGGCGCGTACTTCGCGATGCCGTGGGTGCTCGCCTCGGCGCGATGTGCCGCGCCGAAAGCGTCGTTGACGTAGACGTCGCACAACGCCGCCATCTTCTTCGCCAAGGCATCGTCGTCGCTTTTCTCGCCCTTGTTGAACCGGCAGTTCTCAAGGAGCACAGCCTTGCCTGGCGCCACGGTGACCCCTTCCAGCCAGTCGCGCTCGAGCGGGACCTCCTGGCCAAGCAGCTCCGACAGGCGCCGTGCCACCGGTGCCAGGGACTCCTTCGCATTGAACTCGCCCTCGGTCGGGCGGCCGAGGTGGGAAGCGAGCATCACCCGTGCCCCTCGAGCGAGCGCCTGCCTCACGCCGGGCAGGGCGGCTCGAATGCGCGTGTCGTCGCCGATCTCGCCGTCGTGGACGGGAACGTTGAAATCGACGCGGACCAGTACGCGCTTGCCGCGCAGATCGACATCGGACATTTTGAGCAACTGCATGGGACCGAGGGTCGAGGAGCTAGGATTGAGGGAAAGGCGGAGGACCCTCGGGTGGTTCCCTCAGTCCTCGATCCTGCTTTCTAGCGTGCGTTCATCAACGCGACCGTGACGTCCAGCATCCGGTTGCTGAAGCCCCATTCGTTGTCGTACCAGCTCGAGACCTTCACCAGCGTGCCGTTCGACACCCGGGTCAGGGTAGCATCGAAGACGCTGCTCGCCGCGTTGTGGTTGAAGTCCGAGGACACAAGCGGCTCGCTGTTGTATTCGAGGATGCCCTTGAGATCCGTTTGCGATGCCTGCCTTGCCGCGTCGTTGACTTCCTCCACCGTTGTCGGCTTCTTCGCGAGGAAGGTCAGGTCTACGATCGACACATTGATGGTCGGCACTCGGAACGCAAACCCGTCCAGCTTGCCGTTGAGGTGCGGCAATACCAACCCGATCGCCAACGCGGCGCCGGAGCTGGCCGGGATTATGTTGTGCGTCGCCGAGCGCGCGCGGCGCAGGTCCTTGTGGAAGACGTCGATGAGCACTTGGTCGTTGGTGTAGGCGTGCACCGTCGTCATCAGGCCGGAGACCACGCCGACGCGGTCGTCAACCGCCTTCACCAGAGGCGCGAGACAGTTGGTGGTGCACGAGCCGTTCGAAATCACCGTATCGGAGGCCTTCAGCGTATTGTCGTTGACGCCGACGACGATGGTGCGGTCGACGTCCTTCTCGCCCGGCGCCGAGATCACCACTTTCTTCGCGCCGGCCCTGAGATGCGCAGAGGCTTTCTCCTTGCTGGTGAAAAGCCCCGTGCATTCGAGCACCACGTCGATCTTGAGGTCCTTCCAAGGCAGCTCGGCCGGATTGCGCTTGGCGCAGACCTGGATGCGATCGCCGTTGATAACCATGGCTTCGCCTTCCACGGCGACCGTCCCCGGGAATTTTCCGTGCGCCGTGTCGTAACGCGTCAAATGCGCGTTGGTCTGCGCATTGCCGAGGTCGTTGATCGCGACGAATTGCAGGTCGTGTTTCTTGCCGCCTTCATAGTGCGCGCGCAGGATGTTGCGGCCGATGCGGCCGTAACCGTTGATCGCTACTCGAATGCTCATTCAGGAACTCCTAAGGGATTTTCTCAGTGCAAAACACTTTTGACCGCCTTCACCACGTTGTCCACGGTGAAGCCGAAGTATTCGAAGAGTTTTGCTCCGGGCGCCGATTCGCCGTACCGGTCGATACCGACCACCGCGCCTTCCAGGCCGACGTATTTGCGCCAGTAGTCGCTCACGCCGGCCTCGACGGCGACTCTGGGCAAAGTCGGTATCAGGACGATGTCCTTGTACATCGGGGGCTGGCGGTCGAAGACCGCCGTGCAGGGCATGGATACGACCCGAACCGCAACGCCCTCTTCGCCGAGCTTCTTCTTCGCACCCAAAGCGAGCTGAACCTCGGATCCGGCGGCGATGATCACCGCCTTCGGTTCCTGGGCGTCGGAAAGAACATAGCCGCCCCGCCGGATCGCGGCGATCGTATGCGCATCGCGCTTCTGGAACGGTACGTTCTGGCGCGTAAACAGGAGTGAAGTCGGTCCGTCCCCGCGTTCGATCGCGGCGATCCACGCCGCGGCCGACTCGACCGTGTCACAGGGTCGCCACACGTCCATGCCGGGTATCAAGCGCAACGTCGCAGCGTGCTCCACCGATTGGTGGGTGGGACCGTCCTCGCCGAGGCCGATCGAGTCGTGGGTGAAGACGAAAATCGTGCGGATCCTCATCAGCGCCGCCATTCGCAGCGCATTTCGCGAGTAGTCCGAGAAGGTGAGGAAGGTCCCGCCGTAGGGGATGATGCCGCCGTGCAGCGCGAGGCCGTTCATGATCGCGCTCATGCCGAATTCGCGAACGCCGTAATAGATGTAGTTGCCGCCCCCCTCGCGCCCGACGGGCTTCGAACCGGACCACAAAGTGAGATTGGACCCGGTCAGGTCGGCTGATCCGCCGATGAGCTCCGGCAGGGTCGGCGCGAGGCCTTCGAGCGTGCTCTGGGAGGCCTTGCGCGTAGCGACCGTCTCTGCCTTGGCGTTGATTTTCTCCAGGAACGCCGTGCAATGGTCCTTCCAGAGGGCCGGAAGCTCGCCCGCCATACGGCGCCGGAACTCGCGCGCGGCCTCCGGGTGGGCTTTTTCGTAAGCGGCGAATCGCTCATCCCATGCTCGTTCCCGTTCAGCGCCGCGTTTTCTTGCGTCCCAACCTTGGTAGACGTGCGGCGGCACTTCGAACGGAGGGTAACGCCAGCCGATGTTTTCGCGCGCAGCCTGGACTTCTTTCTCCCCGAGCGGAGAGCCGTGAGCGTCGTGGCTGCCCGCCTTGTTCGGCGCGCCGTTTGCGATTACCGTCTTGCAGCAGATCAGCGTGGGCCTTGTAGGATCGGACTTTGCGTCGCGAATCGCCGCTTCGACTGCATCAAGGTTGTGACCGTCCACCCCGCGAACGACCTGCCAGCCGTACGCGGAGAAGCGCTCCGGCGTCTTGTCGGTAAACCAGCCCGAGACGGGCCCGTCGATCGAGATGCCGTTGTCGTCGTAGAACGCGATGAGTTTTCCCAATCCCAGCGTGCCCGCAAGCGAGCAGGCTTCGTGCGAGATGCCCTCCATAAGGCAGCCGTCGCCGAGAAAGACGTAGGTGTGATGATCGACGATGTCGAAGCCCGGGCGATTGAACTGCGCGGCGAGCAGGCGTTCGGCGAGAGCCATCCCCACGGCATTGGCGAGGCCCTGCCCGAGCGGGCCGGTGGTCGTTTCAACGCCCGGGGTGAGCCCGTATTCCGGGTGGCCGGGGGTCTTCGAGTGCAGCTGGCGAAAGCGACGCAACTCGTCGATCGGCAGATCGTAGCCCGTGAGATGCAGGAGCGCGTACAGCAGCATCGAGCCGTGGCCGTTCGAGAGCACGAAGCGGTCGCGGTCCGCCCATTTCGGGTTGGCCGGGTTGTGGCGCAGATGTTTTCCCCACAGCGCCAGCGCGATTTCGGCCATTCCCATCGGCATGCCGGGATGACCCGAGTTCGCCGCCTGCACGGCATCCATGGCCAACGCGCGAATCGCGTTGGTCAGGTCTTTGCTCATGTATGGGAAGGGTCGGAGGAATTGGGTTAAGACTTTATAATTATCGGTGAATCTCGCTCTCTTGGCGAGACATCTCGTGACTGGAGGAGCTGTGAGCAAACTCGCGTTCATCGGTCTTGGCGTAATGGGATTCCCTATGGCAGGACACCTCGTCATCCGTGGCGGGCACGACGTGACCGTATATAACCGCAGCCGCGCCAAGGCGGAGGCGTGGATCGCCAAACACAAGGGGCGTTTCGCCGAGACTCCGGCAAAGGCCGTCGAAGGGGCGGAGATCGCGTTTTCCTGCGTCGGCGACGACCCGGATCTTCGGGAAGTGACCGTGGGACCGAACGGGGCCTTCCAGAAGATGGCCAAGGGCACCGTTTTCGTCGACCACACTACGGCCTCGGCGAAAGTCGCCCGCGAGCTCGCAGCCGAAGCAAAAAAGCGCGGCTTCGAATTCCTGGACGCGCCGGTATCGGGCGGCCAGGCTGGCGCGGAGAACGGGCAGCTCACGGTGATGGTGGGCGGGGACGCTGCGGCGTTTGAGCGGGCGAAGCCCGTTATCTCGCATTTCGCCAAGGCCACCACCTTGATGGGCGCCTCAGGGGCCGGTCAGCTCACCAAGATGGTCAACCAGATCTGCATCGCCGGACTCGTCCAGGCGCTCTCCGAGGGCCTCAACTTCGCCCGCAAGGCGGGTCTTGACGCGAAGCTGGTGCTCGACGTGATCTCAAAAGGCGCCGCGCAATCCTGGCAAATGGAAACCCGCGGCAAAACCATGGTGGATGACAAGTTCGACTTCGGCTTCGCGGTCGATTGGATGCGCAAAGATCTGCGAATCTGCCGCGAGACGGCCAGAGAGAGTGGCGCTTCCCTGCCGGTCACTGAGCTGGTCGCCAGCTACTACGACGACATATCGAAGATGGGCGGCGGGCGCTGGGATACCTCTAGCCTGATCCGTCGGCTGCGCCGAACCTGAGCCCGCGGGGATTTCCCCGCCCGAACCGCTCCATGAGCATGCCCTTTCAGTGGCCGGCGGCCTACGTCGCGGCGATCCAGCCGCCAGCGGCGCCGCCCGAGCGCTCCCTCTGGTTCGTGTTCCGCGATTTCGAGCTTCTGGTCGCGGCGGCCCCCGCAGCCGTCGCCCTTCCCCATTGCAATCACCCCAAGAATTTGGGTATGATGCTCGAGCGAACACAATATCTTGGGGTGCTCGGTGGGTGGCACTGCTTCTCCGCCGAGACGGCGGCGGAAGCCGAGGCACCGCAAGGATGGGTTTGGCAGGGCTTGCGGGCGTTGTTCGGAGCGCTCGATGACGCGCAGTTCGCCTTGGCCGGGCGAGCGTTGCAGATCGTCGACTGGGACCGCACGCATCAGTACTGCGGGGCGTGCGGCAAGGCGACCGCTGCGAGCGCGAGCGAGCGCTCCCGGCAATGCCCGGGTTGCGGGCGGGTGGCCTATCCACGGCTCTCGCCGGCGGTGATGGGGCTGGTGCGGCGCGAAAGGGAGTTGCTCCTCGCGCGCTCGCCTCGGTTCCCGGAGGGGATGTACAGTGCGCTCGCCGGATTCGTCGAACCCGGCGAGACTTTGGAACAGTGTTTGGAGCGCGAGGTTCATGAGGAAGTCGGTATTCGTGTACGCGAGGCGCGGTATTTCGCCAGCCAGCCCTGGCCGTTTCCGCATTCGCTCATGATCGCCTTTTTCGCCGAGTACGACTCGGGGGATTTGTGCGCCGATGGCGCGGAAATCGAGGATGTGCAGTGGTTTGATGTTGGAAATTTGCCGCGATTGCCTGCTGGAATCAGCATTGCCCGCAGGTTGATCGATGCGGCAATTGGGGAGATGCTTGCAAAGTAGTTCGGCGTCTCATTTGTCAACTGTTGTGGGGATTTATGCAAATTGGACGGATTACATGTTGTCGCGAATCTGTACCGTTGCCGGGGGGACGCACGGTATTTGACTGACGCAGCCGCGCTGCGTCAATTTTGTCACGACTCCATCAACAGGGCCGGCCTCACGATACTCGGCGACCTGTTCCACGAGTTCGACGGTGGCGGAGTCACCGGCACGGTAGTGCTGGCGGAGTCGCATCTCGCCATCCACACCTGGCCCGAGCTCCAGAGCGTCACCCTCGACGTCTACGTCTGCAACTACACCCAGGACAACGGCGCCAAAGCGCGACAGGTCGTCACGGACCTGATGGATCTCTATCGTCCCGAGGAGCACGTGCAGCACGACGTGCCGCGCGACAAGCGCTTCATGTACGAGTGGCTGAACGGGGACTACGGATTTTTCCTGCGCTCCTCCAAGCTCATCGAGGCTTCGAAAACGCGGTTCCAGGATCTTGAGATCCACGAAACGCCTCAGTTCGGGAAGCTCTTTCGCCTCGACGGCTGTTTCATGACCTCCGAACGCGAGGAATTCGTCTACCACGAAACCCTCATTCACCCTGCTCTCGCCGCGCTTTCCGCGCCGAAGCGAGTCCTGGTCATCGGCGGCGGTGACGGCGGGGCAGCCGAAGAAGCGCTCAAGCACCCCTCGGTCGATCAAGTCATCATGGTGGAGCTGGATGAAAAGGTGGTCGAGATCTCAAAGGAGCATTTCGGCGCGATCCATCGCGGGGTGTTCGCCAACCCCAAGCTCAAGCTCCTGATCGACGACGGTCTGAAATATCTGTCGGAGACGAAGGAGAAGTTCGATCACATCGCGCTTGACCTGCCGGACCCGATCGGCCCCGCTACGGCTCTTTACGAAGAGGCGTTCTTTCGCGACTGCAAGCGGGCGCTGGCCCCCGGCGGGGTATTAACGCTGCACATGGGCTCGCCGTGGTCGCGTCCCGACAGGGTAAGGACGCTCTACGGGCGCCTAGCCAAGATGTTCAAGATCGCCAGGCCCTATACGATGTTCATCCCGCTCTACGGCTGCTTGTGGTCGATGTGCGCCTGTTCAGATTCGACGGACGTCGTGTCGGTAGGCGCAGCGGAGATCGACGCGCGCGTCAGCGCTCGCGGAGTCACGCATCTGCAGTACTACAACGGCGCCACTCATCAGGCGCTGTTCGCCCTGCCGAACTTCGTGCGTGAACTGACCGTGGAGGCGGTGCCTAAGCCCAGGCTTGTGGCGGCGAAAAAGCGCGTCGCGGTCGGCGCAAAGTAAGCTCAAGCCTTCAGCCTTTCAGGCGGGGCGATCGAAGGGGTCGTTCCTTTTGCTTTGCCCTCCAACCCGAGGAACCGGAATTCGGGTTCGGGCTTCCGACCGTTCACGATGTCGGCAAGCGCCCGGCCCGAGCCGCACGCGAGCGTCCACCCAAGCGTGCCGTGCCCCGTGTTCAGGAAGAGGTTGAAATACTTCGAGCGGCCGATGAGCGGCAGATTGCTCGGCGTCGCCGGCCTGAGGCCTGTCCAGAATTGCGCACGTTCCGCGCGCCCGGCCTTGGGGAACCATTCGAAACAGCGCTTGACAAGCGCTTGGCATCGAAATTCATTCATTTCGGTGTCATAGCCGTTCATCTCGGCGGTGCCCGCCGCGCGCAATCGATCGCCGAGCCGCGAAATCACGATCTTGCGCGCGTGATCGGTAAGGCTCACCTGCGGCGCCTCGTCACCGGGCTCAAGCGGCAGGGTGATCGAATAGCCTTTGACCGGATACACCGGCACCGAGATACCGACCCCCTTGAGCAACAGCGGGCTGTAGCTCCCCAACGCGACGACATAGGCGTCGGCGCGCAGCGACTCCTCGATTCCCTCTTCGTCGTCGATAACGACGCGCTCGATCGCCCCGCGCGCCGCTTCCAGGCGCTTCACGCTGATTTTGAAACGGAAGCTCACACCCTGATCGCGGCAGAGTTCAGCCAGGTTGTGGGTGAAGGTCCGCGCGTCGCCGGACTCGTCCGATGCTGCATAGGCGCCACCCGCGATCTTTACGGTCGAGCCCCTGAGCGCCGGCTCGACCGCAAGGCACTCCTGGGGCGTCTTGATTTCCGTTTCCATGCCGCGCGCGCTGAGCCGCTCGACCTGTTTTTTCGCGTGTTCGAATTCGCGTCTCTCCTCATACAGGTGCAGTATGCCGCGGGTCTGGGAATCGTAGCGGATGCCCGTGTCGCGCCGCAGCTGGCGCAGCTGCTCACGGCTGTACAGCGCGAGTGCGAGCGCGGCTTCGGTGTTGCGGCGGGTCCGGCCGGGTAGACATTCAAACAGGAAACGCAGGCTCCACAGCCATTGGGCAGGATCGGCGCGCGGCCGGAAAAGCAGCGGCGCGTCCTCGCGCCCCAGCCACTGCAGGATCTTGGATGGGGCCATCGGGTTCGCCCACGGCTCGGAGTGACTGACCGAAATCTGCCCGCCGTTGGCGAAACTCGTCTCGAGCCCGGCTTCCGGCTGCCGGTCTACCACCATCACCTCATGGCCGGTCCGCGCGAGGTACCACGCGCTGGTCGTGCCGATGACCCCGGCTCCGAGGACGACCACTTTCATGCCCGCCTCCGATAAAAAAAACAAAAGGGGAAAAGCTCGCGCTTTATCCCCCCATCGTCTTACCCGAGAGATGCGACCCGGCGCTAGATAGATCGCACCTTTGGCAGCGGCTCGCTTATTACACAGTCCCCGAGATTGCACTCTCCCGCGCTAATGATCAATCTACACTTTTGACATTTTCCGAGCAAGAGAATTCCGGCACTGACTTGCGGGAATTTCTCACGCTTTTGAAATCGTGGCAAAGCCGATTCACTTCCCTGAATAGGCGATCACCTTCTGTCGCTGCTCGCCCAGGCCCTTGATACCGAGGGTGACGACATCGCCCGGCTTGAGCCATGCTTGGGTCGGCTTCATACCCAGCGCGACGCCAGCCGGTGTGCCGGTGGTGATGATGTCTCCCGGGAGCAGAGTCATATAGTTGCTGACATAGGAGACCAGCTTCGCGCAGGAGAAAATCATGTTCTTCGTATTGGAGGACTGTCTGCGTTCGCCATTGACATCGAGCCAGATGTCGAGCGTCTGCGGATTGGTGATTTCGTCGGTCGTGACGAGCCATGGCCCGACCGGCCCGAAGGTGTCGCAGCCTTTGCCCTTGTCCCATTGAGAAGACTGCAGCTGGAATGCGCGCTCGGACACGTCGTTCACGATCGTATAGCCTGCAACGTAGTCCAACGCCTTGTCCTCCGGCACATATTCGGCCCGGGTCCCGACGACGATCGCGATCTCGACCTCGTAATCGAGCTTGGTGGAATTGCGCGGCTGCCGGATGTCGTCGTTAGGACCGCTAATGCAGGTCGTTGCCTTCATGAACACCACCGGCTCGGCTGGAATTTGCAGGCCGGCTTCGTGCGCATGATCGACATAGTTCAGCCCGATCGCGACGAATTTCGAGATGCCTGTATAAGGGACGCCGAAACGCGGGTTCCCGCGCACCAGCGGCAGCGATTCCGGGCGGATCTTGCGCAACCTCGCCAGTCCCTTGGGAGAAATCGCGTCCTGGTCGATGTTGTAGAGGACCCCGGACAAATCGCGCAACTGGCCCTGCGCGTCGATGACGCCCGGTTTTTCGAATCCGTTCCTGCCATAACGACAAAGCTTCATTTTTTGCTTCCTTTCCAGATCATCATGCCGCCGCCTGCGCGATTCGCAGCGCCAAAAGGGAGCGAAGACTGCATTTACATGCGAGGTGGGTTGAGATCGTCGATGTTCCGAGCCGCCCCATCCCGTGCAGCGGCGGCCGCGAGGAGAGCAGTTTTTTGCGGCGGGCCTCCTGCGTGAGCCGTCCTCCCCAAAAGCGGTTCTTATCTGCCCGAATATTATAGCAGCGGTAGGCCAAAAAAAGCTGTAGTTTGCGTGAAATCAGCGAGTTATAACAAGGGCGAGGCGCCCTGGTCCGACACTTCAGCTACGCTTCCATTTGATCGAACAGCCGATGGAAGGGGTCTGGTTGGAGGGGCCGCGGCCGGTACGGGCAATCTGCACCATCGCGTCGTAGAGCTCGCGAGGCGCGTGCGGGGCCGGTTCACGCTTGGACGCGTCGAGCCGCCCCCGATACTGCAACTCGAGCGCGGCGTTATAGCCGAAGAAATCGGGCGTGCATACCGCACCGAAGGCCCTTGCCGCTTCCTGTGTCTCATCGAGCACATACGGAAACGGGTAGCTGAACTCCGCCGCCGCTCTCTTCATATTCTCAAACGAGTCCTCCGGGTAATCAGCAGGATCATTCGACATGATCGCGATGGAGCCGATGCCGTGACCGGCAAGCTCCACGCAGTCGCGCACCATGCGCTCGCGCACCGCCTTGACGTAAGGACAGTGATTGCAGATAAACATGACGAGCAGCCCGTTCGGACCGCGGCTCGACGCCACGTTGTGGCGCGCGCCGTCGGTGCCGGGGAGATCGAAGTCCGGCGCTTTCGCACCGAGACCCGCCAAGGGTGATTGCAGACTTTCCACGCGAGGAAATGCGAAAGGATATGGTTAAAATCGTAGCATGAAAGCCCCCGCCGCCCGTCTTGTGTCACGGTTTTTTGCGCCGGTAGAAATCTCTCCGGGCGCCGAAGATCAAGCTGCCCGAGCGCGCCGCGCGGCACTGCGTGGTCCTGCGCCTGCGTCGCGGCGAGACCGTGATCCTTTTCAACGGCGAGGGCGGCGAGTTTACAGCAGAACTCACACGGGTTTCCCGCGACAACACGCACGCCCGCGTGATTTCGAGACAACCGGTCGAGCGCGAGTCGCCCCTCGCGATCGAGCTCGCACAGTGCGTATCGAGCGGTGATCGCATGGATATCACCCTGCAGAAGTCCACCGAGCTCGGGGTCGCGAGAATCGTTCCGATCGCGAGCGAGCGCTCCGTGGTCAGGCTCTCAAGCGACCGGGCCGACCGGCGCGTCGCGCACTGGCGCAACGTCGTCGTTGCCGCCTGCGAGCAATGCGGGCGCAACCGCGTGCCCGAAATCGCCGCGATCACCGACCTCACGACCTTCCTCGGCCGGGTGGGCAGCGAAGGAACGCGGCTGCTTCTTGCACCGGATGCGGACCTGGATCTGAGGCACATGGAACCGCCGCGCGCGGTAACGCTGCTTGTCGGACCGGAGGGCGGGCTCGCGCCTGAGGAACGGCGAGGAGCGGAAACGAGCGGATTCGTACTGGTGCGCTTCGGACCGCGGGTGCTCCGCACCGAGACCGCGCCGCTTGCCGCGATCGCGGCCATGCAGGCGTTGTGGGGCGACTGCTAGCGCCCATCACGCGGGTCTCGACTGTATCTCCCGACAGCAACTGGCTAAAATCGGGCTTCCCCCAAAACAACGATAACCATGCCGGCCCACCCCGACGCCCAGTTCATCAGCTGGTTCCGCTCTGTCGCCCCCTATTTCCACGCGTTCCGCGGCAAGACATTCGTGCTCGCCTTCGGCGGAGAAATATTCGCCGAGCGCAAGTTCGTCGAACTCGCGCACGACATCAACCTTCTGCACAGCGCCGGCATCCGCGTGGTGCTGGTGCACGGCTCGCGCCCGCAGATCGAGGCGCAGCTCAAGCGCCGCAAGGCCCGCTCCCGCTATGCCAAGGGTCTGCGCATCACCGATCCGATCGCGCTCGAATGCGTAAAGGAAGCGGTCGGCCTGCTGCGCGTGGAGATCGACGCGCTGCTGTCGCTCGGGCTTCCAAACTCGCCCATGGCGGGGGCCATCATCAACACCGTCTCGGGTAATTTCATCACCGCGCAGCCGATGGGCGTGCACGACGGAATCGATTTCCAGTACACCGGCTCGGTGCGCAAGGTCGACGCGCAGGCGATTTCGGGTTGCCTCGACGCCGGCAACATCGCGATCGTATCGCCCGTGGGTTATTCGCCGACCGGGGAGGTTTTCAATCTCGCGATGGAGGACGTGGCGGTCGCGACTGCCACTGCGCTGCGGGCCGAGAAGCTCGTTTTTTTCTCCGACGCGCCGGTCGAGGACAAGGAGGGCGAGCTTCTGCCCGAGCTGACCGCGCAGGAGGCGGCCGAGCTGCTTGCGCGCGGCAACCGTCTCACGGCGGACACCCGGCTCTATCTGGCGCATGCGGTCGAGGCGGTTCGCGGCAGCGTGCAACGCGCCCATGTCATCAGCCGGAAGGTTCCAGGCGCTCTGCTGATCGAGCTTTTCACGCACGAAGGCTCGGGTACCATGGTGACCGCCGACAAAGTGGTAAAGCTGCGCCCGGCCGCAATCGATGATGCGGGTGGTATTCTCAAGCTGATCGAGCCGCTCGAGGAAGACGGGACCCTTGTACGCCGGGGACGCGAGTTGCTCGAGCGCGAGATCGCGCGTTTTGCCGTCATCGAACACGATGGCGTCATCGTGGGCTGCGCAGCGCTCTACCCGTTCCTCGGCGTCCGCGCCGGTGAACTCGCCTGCCTCGCGGTGCGGCCGGATCACCGCGACGAAGGCTACGGGGAGCGCCTGTTGCGGCACATCGAGGTGCAGGCGCGCGCCCGCAAGCTGAAGAAGCTCTTCGTGCTCACGACGCGAGCGACGCACTGGTTCATCGAGCGCGGCTTTGCCGAAGCGGCGGTAACGGCGCTGCCGAAGGAAAAGGAGGCGTTGTACAACTACCAGCGGCGCTCGAAGATTCTCGTGAAACGGGTCTGAGCCCCACACGGCGTCCTCGGTGAAAACGATTCGCGCTAGAATGATCGCCCCCGCCGGAACGGAGTAGCGACCATGGCAAGGATGGTGAAGTGCGTCAAGCTCGGGCGCGAGGCCGAGGGGCTCGAGCACCCGCCCTATCCCGGCGAGCTCGGCAAGCGCATCTTCGAGAACGTGTCGAAGGAAGCGTGGCAACAGTGGCTCGAGCACCAGAAGATGCTGGTGAACGAGAACCGGCTCAACCTCGCCGACAAGAAGGCGCGCGACTACCTCGCGCAGCAGATGGAGAAACATTTCTTCGGCAGCGGCGCCGACGTTGCCTCCGGCTATGTACCGCCGTCACAGAAGTAGGCCCGTAGCGCCGCGCGAACACGCCCCCGAATGACCGCATGGACGCCAATACGCCGCGACCCACCGAGATCAAGCTGCGCCAGAAGTCGCGGCTGATGGAACTCGTGTTCTCGGACGGCAGCCAGTTCGAGTTGAGCTACGAGCTGCTGCGCGTGTACTCGCCTTCCGCCGAAGTGCGCGGCCACGGACCCGGCCAGGAGGTGCTGCAGGTCGGCAAGGGCGACGTGGATATCTCGTCGCTCGAACCGAGCGGCAGCTACGCAGTGCAGCCGACGTTCTCCGACGGGCACAGCACCGGCATCTATTCCTGGGACTACCTGTACTGGCTGGGCAAGAACCGCGATACGCTGTGGCGGCAATATCTCGAGCGCCTCGAACAGGCCGGGGCGAGCCGCGAGCCGGGCCCCGCACCTTTCGAGCAGCGGCCAAAATCAAAATAGCTGACCCATTCAAGGTCGTTCTCATCAATCCCTACGAGCTGGGGCGGCAGCCGTTTGCCCTGGCGGAGCCTGCTGCCTGGCTCAAGCGCGCGGGCTTTGCGGTGAGCTGCCTCGATCTTTCGCTGCAGAAAATCGAGCCCGAAATCCTGAAGGGTGCGGGCGTCGTCGCCATTTACGTGGGCATGCATACCGCCACCCGCATCGCGGTGCAGGCCCTGCCCCGCATCAGAGGGCTCGCCCCGAAAGCGCACCTCTGCGTCTACGGGCTCTACGCCCCGATGAACGAGGCGCTGCTTCGCAGACTGGGCGTGGGAACTGTACTGGGCGGAGAGCTTGAGCCCGCGCTGGTTTCCCTTTGCCAGCGACTGCGGGCCAATGGAGCGGCGGCCGGAACGCAAATCAGCCAGAGCGAGCCGTTAATCAACCTCGGCAGGATCGTGTTCGAGGTGCCGGACCGCAGCG